>Ga0080006_1181220_pt1 | contig 269545 bp, 265 predicted proteins | sample RS3BMetagenome_FD_69209 | JGI IMG/M metagenome (GOLD analysis project Ga0080006, IMG submission 69209) | Ferric oxide microbial mat and aquatic microbial communities from Rainbow Spring, Yellowstone National Park, USA - RS3B (SPADES... ...
CTGGCGGTCACCGCGCGTGGAGGGACATCCCGACGTAGGGGACCCGATGAAGCGCGAACCCAACCGGTCGCAGCATGAGTGGCCGGGAATCCCACGACTTCAGTCGTGGGAGGGACGTCAAAGGCTCGCGTTCGACGTCAGCAACCCAAGTTCTATAGTTTCGTCACTAGTAGCGGCACGCGCTAACGGTAGAGGCGTGAGTGAGGCTATTAGCTCGGAGCTTTGGGAAGCGCTGAACATCACCTACAACACCATCTTCGCTGAGGGCCGTCCCAGTACAGCGTTCAGCGCGTACAGCTTCTTCCGGTTCGTTCGGGAGAGGGCCGCTGTCATCTCGGGTCTGATCGATTCCACCATGTCAAGGGATGACGCCTGGCGTTTCATGGTCGTCGGGCGCAGCCTAGAGCGCGTGGACATGCTCGCCAAGCTCCTGGCTGCGGCTGTGTCGGGTCCCGAACCGGACTGGGTTGTGCTTCTCCGGTCCTTCTCCGCCCACGAGGCCTTCCTGCGAACCTACCGCCGTGAACCCGAAGGGGCCCTCGCAGCCCAGTTCCTGCTGCTGGACCGCCTGTTCCCGCGTTCTGCGTTTTTCTCCTTACGCGCAGCTGAGGACTGCCTGGCCGAGCTTGACCCGATCTCGGGACGGTTGGGTCCTAGCGACGAGGGACGGAGAGTTCTGGGCAGGCTTCGCACGACTCTCGAGTTCATCCAGGTGTCCGAGCTGATGTTCGAGCTTCCCGGATTGTTACCGGACCTTCAACGCCAGTGTGCGGCCGCTTCGATGGCTATCGCGTCCCGCTACTTCCGCAAGACGAACGTGGTTGAGTGGACCATGGAGAGAGAAGGCGTCGAAGGGGTCTCGGCGAGTTCCTAGAGCACACAAGCTATGTACCCGACGACAGCCGGATCGCCGGGATCGCTTCGACTCTCTCCCAGGCAGGCACGCCTAGCGACGCGGCGGCTGGCGCTCTTGGCTGGGTGGGTTCCGAGCTGACCTACCAGGCGGGGGCTACGGGAGTTCACACGTCTGGAATCGAAGCGTGGGAAGGTGGCGTCGGAGTCTGCCAGGACTTCGCCCATCTGTCCCTTTGCCTTCTACGTGCCATGCGAATCCCTGCTAGATACTGCTCCGGTTATGTCTATCCAGAGGAGGAGGTGACTGTCGGCGCTGCGGTTCCCGCCGAAAGCCACGCCTGGGTGGAGTACTGGGTTGGAGACTGGGTTGCGGTGGACCCGACAGCGGGAACTCATGTCAGCAATCGGCACGTGCTTGTAGCACGAGGCCGCGACTACTCCGACGTGGCCCCCGTCAAGGGAATTTTCAACGGTGGACCGACCTCGGGTATGCAGGTCGAGGTTAAACTGACACCCTTGGCATGATCGCTGCCCTCCTGAACGGCCAGCCCGAGCGGCCAGCTCTGAACGGCCAGCCGTGGCCAATCAGGTCTAGCGATCGTCCCGGTGAGGACCTATCCCGCCTCCACGACGACTAGCTCGCCAGCTGACTCTTGGGCTCTGAGCACCTTCTTGTCGAACTTACCGACGGAAGTCTTGGGAACGGCGTCGATGAAAGTCCAGCGGTCGGGTATCCACCACTTCGCTACCCGACCTTCGAGCCACGACCGGAGTTCCGGTGCGCCCACCGACCGGCCGTGCTTTCTGACAATAACAGCCAGAGGTCTCTCCCCCCACTTGTCGTCGGGCACGCCGACGACCGCCGCTTCTGCCACCTCAGGGTGCCCCATCAGGACGTTCTCGAGCTCCACCGAAGAGATCCATTCGCCGCCGGACTTGATGACATCTTTCAGACGGTCTGATATCTGCAGGAAACCGTGGTCGTCGATGCTGCCTATGTCACCTGTCCGGAGCCACCCGTCGTGGAACTTCTCCGGGGCGGGATCCATGTAGTAGCCACCGGTAATCCACGGTCCTCGCACTTCCACCTCCCCCGTAGCGTGTCCGTCCCAGGGGGCTTCCGAACCGTCGTCGTTGACTATTCGCATCTCTACCCCAGGCAGGACACGTCCTGTGCGCAACCGCCACCCGCGATCCCACGGGTCGGCTTCGCCGGGGGGTTCGCTCACTGCGCAGACCGGGCTCGTCTCGGTCATCCCCCAACCTTGCAGCATCCTGATACCCAGCTTGTCGAAGCCGTCTACGAGGCTGCCAGGAAGGGCTGATCCCCCTGACACGAGCCCTCGCAGGCTAGACAGGTCATGACCGGGGTTGGCCTCGACGTAGCGCAGGACTTCGCTCCAGATGGTCGGCACCCCTGCCGACACCGTAGCTTTCGTCAGCTCGAACAGCTTCACGAGGGGCTCCCCCTGCAAGAAGCGGCCCGGCATCACCATGTCGGAGCCACACATCCACCCCACGTAGGGCCAACCCCATGCGTTCACATGGAACATCGGCACGATGATCACCGCCCGGTCGCGCTCCCCGATGGTGAGGCTAGAAGCGTTGTTGTAAGCGAAGGCGTGCAGGAACGTGGAACGATGGCTGTATACGACGCCTTTCGGATCTCCGGTGGTGCCGCTCGTATAGCACATCGCCGCAGCTGACCTCTCGTCGATGTCAGGCCAGTCAGCTCCAGGGGTCTCCACCGCGAGGAGATCCTCGTAACGCAGGACCGATCCGAGCTGTCCGAGTACCCGCTCGTCCACGGGTCCGTCGTCGACGAGGACGTAGTGCTCGACGGTCCGGAGTTGGGCAGACACGGCGGCCAAGGCTCCGAGAACGCTCGAGTTGACCAGTATCACTTTGTCGCCCGCCTGGTTGACAATGTGGACCAGCTGTTCGGGGAACAACCTCAAGTTCAGGGTGTGCAGGACAGCCCCCATGCACGGAACTGCGAAATAGGCTTCGAGGTGCTCCTGATTGTTCCACATGAACGTGCCTACGACGTCACCCGCGCCTAGCCCAAGGCGTCTCAGGGCCCCGACGAGCCGCTCGGCCCTCTCGGCTACCTCAGCGAAGGTCGCCTCGGTCGTGGACGTCCCATCGAAGGTGAGCACCTTGGAACGTCTATGCACCCTCGCGCCGTGGCGAAAAAGTGATGTGATCGTCAGAGGCACGTCCTGCATGGTCGAAAGCACAGCTCGAATCCTCCTCGGGGAAAAGCGACCGCACCGCTACGATACGCGGTGCCGGCAACCAAAGTACTTCTAATCGTCCCACAACCCTCCCGGCCCGACCAATACGGCCGTCAGTTCCAGACTGGCCGTCAGTTCCAGACTGGCCGTCAGTTCCAGATTGGGTTGTCGGGGTAGAAGGCGACCAGGCGCAGCGGGCCGGGTTGGCGTAGCAGCACCCGCTTCCACAAGGTGTCGGGCTCGGCGCTGAAGGCGTCGTCCGGTGCGGCGTCGAGCACCCACCAGGCGCCGGACTCGATCTCGCCTTCCAGCTGCCCCGCCGCCCATCCCGCGTAGCCGGCGAATACCCTGAGCGAGCGAACACGCCCCGCGAAGGCGTCCGGGTCCCCCTCCAAGTCCAGCGTCCCGAGGTCACCGTCGAGCTGCTTCCAGCCGCCGGGGGCAGCGCTTTCGCCTCCGCCGGCCGGCTGAGAGCCTGGTACGGCCTGGCCGATACCTGGGATGCTGATACCGGGGATGCCGGTAAGGTCGGAGCTGGGGTCCTGCACGCCCTGGGAACCCGGCCCGGTCGGCGTCGCCGGATGCCCCTTTCCAGCCGGAACCGACCGGGCCAGGCAGATGACCGCCTGGTGGGCAACGGGACCTCCTAGGAACATCACAGCCGGCTCGGTGGCGAGGTGCGCCCACTGCGGCAGCGGGGAGCTGACCGCCATGTCGCTCGGGCGGTTAAGCACCAGTCCCAGTGCCCCTTCCATGCCGTAGGCGACGATCATCACGACGCAACGGTCGAAGTTCGGGTCCTTTAGATTAGGGTTCGCCACCAGCAGCCTCCCGGCTTTTAGAAGCTCCGTGCCTGCGCCCACCCCGCTATTGTGCCACGCAACGTGGCTGCCACCGGCCGGGGTGCCAGGCCGTACCGCCGATGACGCAGACAACGGCTAGCCTTGGTTCATGCGCGCCGTGACCGTAGTCCCCCTCCAAGCCGGCTCGGTCGACCTGACCGAGCTTCCCGAACCGCCCGATTCGGACGGTCCTGTTCTGGTCAAAACCCGGGCGGTCGGAGTGTGCGGAACGGACCTGGAGATCATTTCAGGTGACTACGGCTGGGCCCCCGACGGCGAGGAGCGCCTCGCTATAGGCCACGAGTCCCTCGGTGAGGTCCTCGAAGCCCCCGAAGGCTCCGGACTCGCCGCCGGGGACCTGGTCGTCGCTATCGTCAGGCGGCCGGACCCGGTTCCGTGCCACAACTGCTCGGTCGGCGAATGGGACATGTGCCGTAACGGCCAGTACACCGAGTGGGGCATCAAGCAGCACCACGGCTACGCCAGGGAGCGTTACCGCATCACCGAAGATTTCGTGGTCAAGGTGGACCCTGGGCTGGGTAACCTCGGCGTTCTCCTCGAGCCGACCACGGTAGTGGCCAAAGCGTGGGATCACATCGAGCGGATCGGCCGGCGTGCCGCTTGGCAGCCCAAGACCGTTCTTGTCACCGGCGCGGGTCCTATAGGACTGCTCGCAGCCCTGCTCGCCGTGCAGCGGGGTTTGGAGGTGCACGTCCTTGACCAGGTGGCCGACGGGTTGAAGCCGGACCTGGTGCACGCGCTCGGCGCCACCTACCACCACGGCAGCGTCGCCGACACGAAGTTGACACCCGACGTGGCCATCGAGTGCACCGGCGTCAGCCAGCTGATCTTCGACGTCATGGACGCAGCCGGAGCGAACGGCGTAGTGTGCCTGACCGGCGTGTCCTCTGGAGGCCGGGATCTTTCGGTAGACGTCGGCATGCTCAACCGTCGGATGGTGCTCGAAAACGACGTGGTGTTCGGGTCGGTGAATGCCAACCGCCGTCACTACGAGGCTGGAGCCCAAGCCCTTGCGGACGCCGACAAAAGCTGGTTGGCGAGGCTGATCACCAGGTCACCTGGTCTAGACAGCTGGAAGGATGCCTACACTCGCCAGCCGGGCGACGTCAAGGTCACTTTGCAATTCAGCGGGGACGCGCCCTGACTACGCTGTCGCGTTTGGTTACTCCAAGGCGCCAGTAGTCCAAGGCGGCGCCAGCCCCCAAGGTGTGCTAGCCCAAAGCAGCCCGAAAAGCTCTTACAGCGTCAGCCACCTCCCCCGGCCCTGCGCCGTTAAGGACCATCCGCATCAAAGCCGACGCGACCACAGCGCCGTCGGAGCAAGCAGCCACAGCCGCTGCCTGGTCGGGTGTGGACACCCCGAAACCCATGACCACCGGCAGGTCGGTGATCGCCTTGAGACGTTTCGCAAGCACCTCCGCCGAGGTTGAAATCCGGGAGCGCTCCCCGGTGACGCCCATGACGTTCACCCCGTAGACGAAGCCGTGCGAACGCCGGCATATTTCTCTAAGACGGTCGTCGGAGCTAACCGGTGCCGCCAAGAGGACGGTCTCCACGCCGCTCTCGCCGGCGTCCGCCTCCCACCCTGCTGACTCCTCGAGCGGAATGTCAGCAACGATCGCTGCGCGTACCCCCGACGCAGCCAACTGCCGAGCGAATCGGATGTGCCCGGCCCGGGCCACCAAGTTGTAGTAGGTCATCGCCACGAGAGGCACCTCGACTTGCGCGCCGGCCACGTCGTCGAGGATCGAAGCCGGGGTGACACCCCTGGCGAGCGCCGCACCCGACGCCTCTTGGATAGTCGGGCCATCCATAACAGGATCCGAGAAAGGAATCCCTATCTCGACGGCGTCGGCTCCGGCGTCGGCCATGGCCTCCACGTAGCGGACCCAGTCCGCCACGATCCCACCGGTCATGTAAGTGACGAGGATCTTCCTGCCAGCTTCCCGGGCGGCGCGCAGGTACGGCTCGACCGCCACACCCTGAGGTGTCAAAGTGAACCTTCCTGCAGGAGGCCCATCACTGTCTCGGCGTCTTTGTCGCCGCGTCCGGAAAGGGTCATCATCACCGTAGAACCGGCTGGGACAACCCCGTCGCGCGTCGCGCGCACCAGCCACGCCAGCGCGTGCGCCGGTTCGAGAGCAGGGATGATGCCCTCTGTTCGCGCCAGGAGCTTCAAGGCGTCGAGCACTTCGGCGTCGGACGCTGAGTGGTATTCGGCTCGTCCGGCGTCCGCCAGCCAGGCGTGCTCCGGTCCGATCCCCGGGTAGTCCAAGCCCGCCGAGATCGACTCCGCCTCTAGGATCTGGCCCCACTCGTCTTGGAGTAGATACGAGCGCATACCGTGCAGAACACCGGGAATACCGCGGCCTACAGCCGACCCTCCGGCGGCTTCGACCCCGACGAGGCGTGCCCGGGTGGACACGAAGCCGGCAAACGTACCGGCGGCGTTCGATCCCCCGCCGACGCACGCTACGACGAAGTCCGGGTCGGCGCCGCCCAACACTTTGCGGCACTGCTCGCGCGCCTCGCTGCCGATTACGCTTTGGAACTCGCGGACCATCCACGGGTACGGGTGAGGTCCCATCACCGATCCGAGGCAATAGTGGGTGTCCTCCACTGTAGCCACCCAGTCTCTCATGGCTTCGTTCACAGCGTCTTTGAGCGTCCGGCTACCGGATCGCACGGGTTCGACCTTAGCCCCGAGCAGTTTCATGCGGAACACGTTCAGCGCCTGGCGTTCGGTGTCGACCTCACCCATGTACACGACACATTCCAGACCGAACAAGGCCGCCGCTGTCGCAGTAGCGACACCGTGCTGGCCGGCCCCGGTCTCTGCGACCATCCGCTTCTTGCCCATAGCCAGGGTCAGGAGCCCTTGGCCGAGTACGTTATTGATCTTGTGGGAGCCGGTGTGGGTTAGGTCCTCGCGCTTCAAATAGAGGTCCACTCCAAGCACTTCGGAGAGGCGCTCGGCTCGCGTCAGGGGTGTCGGCCGCCCTGCGTAGTCAGCTAGCAGAGCGTCGAGTCGACCGCGAAACGCCGGGTCCTGCCAGGCCGAGCGGAAGAACTTTTCCACCTCGGCGCACGCTGGCACGAGGGACTCGGGTACGTACATGCCACCGAACTCGCCGAAACGGCCGGTCGGGCCGGGATCGGCCATCTTCAGATCTGAGCTCATGTGTCCTTCTCCCAGTCGTATGGTCCTCGGCCGGTGCTTCCGGCCCGCGCGGGAGCACTTCGAGTGCTCACCGGGACTTGTCCCTCTCGGGTCTTTCCAGCTGAGGGCGCCACAGAGCGCCGTCCGGCTCCAGCCGTCACGGTCGGAGCGGCCGGTGCCGGGCGTGAGGCCAGGCCTCGGCGCTCGCGGGCGTTGAACGCCCGGGTCGCCTCTTGGATGAACTCGCGCAGCTTGATGGGATCCTTGTGCCCGGGCGTCTTCTCCACGCCGCTGGAGACATCCACCCCGAAGCAGCCCGTCACTGCGATCGCCTCCGCCACGTTCGAGGGGTTGAGACCCCCCGCTACGATGAGCCTCTCCCCTTTGGGAACCGCCGCCGCCACGCCCCAGTCGAACGTCGTGCCCGAACCGGGTTGGGCAGCGTCGAGATGCACCGCGAACGCGCCGTACTGCGCTGCCTCCGCGATCCTCGGGTCAGTTGCCGAGAAAGCTTTGATGACCAAAGGGACCCGTCCTGAGAGCCACTTGGACTCCTCCGGAGTTTCGTGGCCGTGCAGCTGGGCGACATTGAGGCCGACCCTGCTGCAGATGAGAGAAACCCGTTCGGGCGCTTCGTCGCGGAAGACACCGACGCGCAGCACCTCCGGCGGCAACCTCTTGACGATGTCGGCGACCGCGCCTGGCGCAACCTGGCGTTTGGAGGGAGCGAACACGAAGCCGACCGCTGTAGCACCCAGCGCAACTGCCAGGAGCGCGTCCTCCTCCGTTGTGATCCCGCAGACCTTCACGAAGTGATCCGCTGCGCTCATCCTCCGACGGTCGCGTCTCGCTCGGCGACACACCGCGTGCGTGCACGCAGGGACGAGACGGTAGCCTTGGGATCCGACGAGGTTACGAGAGTCTCCCCTACCAGCACAGCGTCGAAACCGGCGTCCGCGAGGCGTCTAGCGTCGTCGGGGCCGGAGATACCGGACTCCGCGACTCGGACGCACCCCGGCGGGAGGGAAGCCGCCACCCTGACGGCACGGTCGGTGTCCACCTCGAAGCTGCGAAGGTCGCGCTGGTTGACCCCGATGATCTTCGCCCCGGCGCACACCGCTACCTCGGCTTCGCTCTCGTCGTGCACCTCGACTAGGGCGTCGAGGCCAATACCCGCCGAGAGCGCCAAGAGGTCGCGAAGCTCGTCGGCTCCGAGCGCGGCGGCTATCAGCAATACAGCGTCAGCGCCCATCAGCCGGGCGTCGAGGACGTCTTTCCGACAGACCGTGAAGTCCTTGCGCAGGACCGGCAGGCTTGACGCCTCCCGGGCTGCGCTCAGGTCATCCGGGGAACCACCGAAGAACTCCGCGTCGGTCAGCACCGACAGGGCCGACGCGCCGCCTTGCTCGTAGGCTACGGCCAGCGCCGCAGGGTTCAGGCTGAGCGCTAGGGTCGGCTTGCTCGGGCTGCGACGCTTCACCTCGGCGATGACCCCCAAGCGGTTGGGTCGCACCAACGCCTCGGCGAAGTGCCTCGCCGGCGGCAGCGCAGCCGCCGCGCGCTCGAGCAAGTCCTCGTCGCGATGGTCGGCTTCGGCGGCGGCTCGGTGCGAGGCGAGTATGCGGTCCAGGTAGGTGGCCACGGTCCCAGAAGCCTACCCTGCGTGCGGCTCGTAGGGCTCTCGCAGCCCGAGCGCCGCCGGGCACTCGGGTGACGACAGGCTCCGGCCGCCGATCGCTCCGGGGCGGCCCGGGAAGCGACTACGCCAGCACCCTGACGGCTACGTCGCCGGCGGCGACCTGCGTGGGCGCTCCGGCCTTCCTCTCCAGGTAACCTAGAGCCACCCATCCCCGAGTCGGAGAGAAACCGACGCTCGTCACCCAGCCAAGCCTGGCCGGGCCGTCTGCAGCGTCTGCCACCGGACTCCCTGCGACGTCGGGCGCGAGGCGGCGCAGCTCAGCTCCCAAGCTGATCTCGGCCTGAGGACGTAGCCGTACCATCCTCCGGGCGACGTGGTTGCCGCGGGAGTCGATCCGTGCCACCAACTCCTGGCCGGTGTAGCAGCCCTTGGTGAAACTAACGGTCAGGTCGACCAGCCCTGTCTCGGCGGGTATGGTGCGCTCGGTGAGCTCAGCTCCCATCCGAGGCCAGCCGACCGCGATCCGGTCGGCTTCGAGCTTCTCGGAGGGGACCGACTGCCATTCGCTCAGCTCCTTTCGGATGGGGTCAGACGCAACCTCGGCGGAAGCTGCGGTGTCGGCGCCAAGTCCGCCCAGACGACCGAGGCGGACCACGTCGACTCCCGACACGCCCGGCCAGGGAGGTGACGCGGTCAGGGGGCCTTCGAAAAGCCAGCCCTCCCCGCGGCAGGAGACGAGCGTGGCTGTGAGCGTCGTCAGCTCCACCTTCGTGCGAAGCTTAAAACGCGCAAGGCGGGTTGCCACCTGCTCTCCCCATGGGGGATCCACCTCCAACGCCCACTCCTCGTCGCCGGAGCGGAACACCCGGAGCAGAGCCACTACCTTCCCGGACGGCTCTAGCAGCCAGCTCCAGCAGTGCGAGCCGGCGACCAAGGACACCACATCCTGGGTGAGCTGACCCTGCAGGAACACCCCGGCCTGCGGTCCGCTTACTAGGACCACGTCGCGTTCGGTCACGCCCCAGTAGCGTACCTCGCCGGGAGGGGAATGCTCCGGGTCTCCGGAGCCGAAGCCACGAGCCGCTGAAGAAAGCGGGTCGTCGTCAGTCACCTTCGGGGCCTTCCTCTACGCCGGCAACGTCCGCCAGGCCCGCCCGGCGCGCCGCTGCTATTCGGCGCGCCCCCGGGACCGCCGCCAGCAGCGCCGCTGCTTTGTTGGAGCATTCGAGGTCCTCGTCGCCGGGATCGCTGTCAGCGACGATGCCAGCGCCGGCTTGGACGCTGGCGGTCCCATCGGGACTGACGAGCATGGTTCTAATAGCGATGGCAGTGTCCAGATTTCCCGAGAAGTCGAAGTATCCGATCACCCCGGCATACGGGCCCCGCTTGACCGGCTCGAGCCCGTCGATGAGCTGCATCGCTCGGACTTTCGGCGCGCCAGAAACAGTACCGGCGGGCATCGTCGCTCGCAGCACGTCGACCGGGCCGAGCCCGGCGCGTAGCGTCCCAGAGACCTGAGAGGTCAGATGCATCACGTGGCTGAAGCGTTCCAGGGTCATGAGCTCGTCGACTTTTGCGGTCCCGTACTCCACGACACGGCCGATGTCGTTTCGGGCCAAGTCCACCAACATGACGTGCTCGGCGCGCTCCTTGGGATTCTCGGCGAGCTCGGCCGCCAGCCTACGGTCGTGCGCGTCGTCGCGGCCTCTCCTACGGGTGCCGGCTATCGGCCTCGAAACTACGTTACCGGACCGGACCTGCACCAGCGGCTCGGGCGACGACCCGACCAGGGACAGCTCTGGGTGGCGCAGGAAGTACATGTAAGGGCTGGGGTTAACCTGGCGCAAGGACCTATAGAGATCGAAGGGGTCCGCCTGAAGTTCGACGTCGTAGCGCTGCGAGAGCACAACCTGGAAGATGTCACCGGCGAGGATGTGCTCCTTGGCTGCTTCGACGCTCGAAGCGAACAGTTGCGGCGTCGTCCGCCGGCGGTGGACCGGGATCTCGTCGAGACGTTCCGGGGGGGCCACGAGAGGCTCGTCGAGGGGGCGCGCCCCCTGCGCTGCCATGATCTCCAGGCGCCTGGCCGCAGCGTCGTAGAGCAGGTCGCAGCTGTCACGGTCGTCGCGGGCCTCAGGTGGGATAGGAACCGCCTCGATCAGAGTCACCCGCTGACGCCAGTAGTCGTAAGCGGCGATCTGGCCGACCACCGAGAGAATCGCGTCCGGATAGCCCGTCTCGTCGGGTGGTGCGTCGCCGAGCTTTTCGACCTCCCGAACCACGTCGTAACCGAGGTAGCCGACGACTCCTCCCTGCAGTGGGGGCAGCTCTTCGATGACCGGTGACCGCCACGTCCCGAGAATTGCGTCGAGGGCTACCAGGACACCCCTGTCGAGGCGGACCGACGCAGGCAGCGAGCCCTCCACGGTCAGCTTCGCTCCTCTCGCGACGATGGTCGCCGTCGGGTTCAGCCCGATAAACGACCACCTTCCCAGCTGCTGGGCGTGCTCCACGGATTCGAGCAGGAACGAGCGCCCCGCCGGGCGAGCCGAGGTGAGACGGGCGTATGCGGCCACTGGGGTCGTGAGATCTCCGAGCAGCTCACGCCAGACCGGCACGACGCTGAACTTCGAAGCCAGCATCGCGAACTCTTCGCGCGAAGGGCGGGTCACGTCTGTGGCGTGGGACCGAATGGACGGTAGAAGCAGGACCTATTGCCGGTGTGACACGCCCCCCCACCCTCTTGGTCGACGAGGAACAAAAGCGTGTCACCGTCGCAGTCGTAGAAAGCCTCCCGCACCCACTGGCGGTCCCCGGACGTATCACCTTTACGCCAGCGTTGCTTACGACTTCGCGACCAAAACACGGTCCGTCCGCTGTGCAACGTCTCCGCAAGAGTGTCGGCGTTCATCCAGGCCAGCATCAGCACCTCCCGGCTGCTGTGGTCCTGGACGATCGCCGGGACGAGGCCGTCGGAGTTGTAGACGACCGCATCTAGGCGCTCCGCGACGGCCAACAGCGGGGCGCCATGAGTCTGTTTGGATGATCCGTCCACCATGAGCCCATGGTAGGGGCTAGCGGCTACAGATACAGGCCCGTACCTCCAGCGGCGCGCTCGGAAGCAACCGCGTGGATGTCACGCTCACGCAAAATCAAGTAATCCTCGCCTTGGACTTCGACCTCGTATCGGTCCTCCGGGTTGAACAACACCTGGTCGCCCGCCTTGACGGTCCTCACGTGAGGACCGGTCGCCACAACCTCAGCCCAGGCGAGGCGTCGAGCGACCTGAGCTGTAGCAGGGATGAGAATGCCAGCCCGGGATTTTCGTTCACCCTCGGAGCGGGGAATCTGCACGAGAACCCGGTCGGTGAGCATCTCGATGCCCTGCTTGGAAGCCAGGCGCTGCTTACCGGTCAGTGGCGGCCTCTCCGCAGCGGACGCCTGCGACACCAATCCAGGGTTCGGTTGTTCGTGCTGGTCCTGCTGGGAGTCCATCAAACCAGGCTACCCCGCCGGCGGATCTGTGGGACGGACTACCACCCCCGCTGCTGCCATAGCCGCCTTGGCTTGGGCAACTGTCGCCTCACCGAAGTGGAATATCGATGCCGCAAGGACTGCGTCCGCTCCCCCGGCTAGCGCCCCTTCGACTAGATGCCCGAGGTTGCCGACGCCTCCGCTGGCGACTACGGGGATCCCCACCGCGTTAGTGACAGCCCGTGTCAGCTCCACGTCGAACCCGGTTCGGGTTCCGTCACGGTCCATCGAATTCAACACGATCTCGCCGGCTCCGCGCCCTTCCACCTCGGCTGCCCATTCCAGGGCGTCCAGGTCGGTCGCCGTCCTGCCACCGTGGGTGTAGACCTCGAAGCGATCCCCGTTGCGCCTCACGTCCATCCCTACGACCACGCACTGGGACCCGAACACCGAGGCTATCTCCTCGACCAGCTCGGGGCGCCCGACCGCCGCAGAGTTGACGCTCACCTTGTCAGCGCCGACACGCAGCAGCGTCCTCGCGTCCTCCACGCTTCGCACCCCGCCTCCGACGGCGAGGGGGATGAACACCCGCTCGGCGGCTCGCGCTACGACGTCGATCATTATGGACCTCTGCGACGACGAGGCTGTTATGTCGTAGAAGACCAGTTCGTCAGCTCCTGCGTCGCTGTAGCGAGCTGCAAGCTCGACAGGGTCGCCTGCGTCGACGAGGTTCGCGAAGTTGACGCCTTTCACGACACGTCCCGCGTCGACGTCTAGACACGGAACGACCCGCACCGCTCTCACCGCGTCACCTCTGCTACCACCGCGAGTGCTTCCGCTAGGTCGAGGCGCTTTTCGTACAAGGCCCGCCCAGCGATGATCCCACCGAGTCCCGCGATAGCCGCAAGGGCGGCGACGTCGGCTATCGAGCCGACACCTCCCGAGGCGATGACGCTGACAGGTCTCGTCGCGACAGCGGCGCGTGAGCGGTGAAGGGCGACCAGGTCGACCACTGACGACAGACCTTCGAGGTCGGGACCTACCATCGTCCCGTCACGGGAGATGTCGGTCACTATGAGGGCCGACGCACCGGCGTCGAGCGCTGAGGGCACGAGGTCCTCCACGCTAACCCCGGCGGATTGCGTCCATCCTCTCAGGCGCACCTCGCCGCTGCGGTGGTCAAGGCCCAGGGCGACCCGTCCCGGCCAGCGCCGGTCGATGTCGGCGATAAGCGAAGGCCGCTCCACTCCGGCGGTGCCGACGACGACCCGTGACACGCCGGCATCGAGGAGTTCACCTGCGTCTTCGACGCTGCGGACGCCTCCGCCAGCTTGGACCGATGCGCCGGCGGGGCGCAGGGCTTCGGCGATCGCAGCTATCACAGCCCGGTTCGACGCCTCGCCGGTCCTGGCGGCGTCGAGGTCGACCACGTGGACCCACCTGGCCCCAGCTGCGGCAAACCCGAGGGCGACACCCACCGGGTCGTCGCCGTAGACGGTCTCGGCAGAAAAGTCCCCTTCGAGGAGACGAACGCAATGTCCGCCGCGAAGGTCGATAGCGGGAAGGAGATCCACTACAGCGCCGCTCGGGCGGCGAAACCGGCGAAGTTGGACAGCATCGCAAGGCCGACCCTACCGGACTTCTCTGGATGAAACTGGGTAGCCCAAACGGACTGCGCGACGACTACCGCCGGAACGTCGAGACCGTACTCGCACGTCGCTACCACGTCAGGTCCATCAGGAGCTGCGTAGGAGTGCACGAAGTACACCCAGGGCTTGGAGTCGAGACCGTGCAGCAACGCTACGGACGTGTCGCGCACGTCGAGGCGGTTCCACTGCATCTGCGGCCGTTTCACGCCATCCGCCAAGCGCCGCACGACGCCGGGCAAGATTGCGATGCCCGCCACGTCGGGGGACTCGTCGGAGCCTTCGTAGAGCATCTGCATCCCGACGCATATCCCAAGGAAGGGCCGGCCTGAGGTGACGACCTCCCGGACTGCCGCTTCGAGGCCCGCGGAGCGCAACGCCTTCACGCAGGCGCCGAAGTTGCCCACCCCGGGGAGTACCACTGCGTCGGCGGACACGACGAGGTCGGGGTCACTAACCAGCACAGCGTCGGCTCCGACACTCAGAAGAGCCTTGTGCGCCGAACGCAGGTTACCGATGCCGTAGTCGATGACAGCTATCAAAGGACGCCCTTCGTGGACGGCACGACGTCGCCGTCCACGATAACCGCCTCGCGCAACGCTCGGGCTGCTGCCTTGAACGTCGCTTCCAAGATGTGGTGCGCGTTGCGCCCCGACAGCATTCGCACGTGCATAGTTATGCCAGCTTTCATTACGAAAGCTCTCCAGAACTCTTCGGCCAGCTGCGGGTGGAACCCAGGGGTGCCGAGAGCACCCGGATCGCCGCCCGCTGCGGTTTCGACGTCGTAGACGAGGAAAGGCCTGCCCGACAGGTCCAACGCCACGGCGATGAGGGCTTCGTCAAGTGGTAGGTCGATCGACGCGAAGCGCCTCACTCCGACCTTGTCGCCGAGCGCATCGCAGACGCATTCTCCGAGAGCGAGTCCTACGTCCTCCACGGTGTGGTGTGCGTCGACTTGCAGGTCTCCCTCGGCTGTAACGGAAAGGTCGAAGCCACCGTGACGGCCGAGCTGCGTCAGCATGTGATCAAAAAAAGGCAGACCCGTCGACACTTGTGTCTCGCCGACCCCGTCGAGGTTCACTTTCACGCTGACGGTGGTCTCCTTGGTCGAACGTGACCGTGCGGCGCTGCGAGTCAAAGGATCTCCTTCAATGCCGAGAGGAAGGCGTCATTTTCTTGTCCGGTTCCGACGGTGACGCGCAGGCAGCCCGACGCCAGACCCGGCCAGTTCGAGGTGTTGCGAACCAAGACCCCGCGATCCACCAGAGCGCGCCAGACCTCGTCGCCTTTGCGGTTCTCGGGCCGGAAGAGGAGAAAGTTCGCTTCGGAGGGCCAAACCTCGACGTCGAGGTTCTCCAGAGCGCCCTGCAGGCGCCTGCGCTCTGAGATGATCGCTGCGACACGCCTGCGCATTTCGTCGTCGTGAGCGACTGCCAGGCGGCCGGCAATCTGCTTTAGCGCGTCCAGGTGGTAGGGAAGAACGACCCTCTCCAGGGATGCCACCACCCGAGCCGGACCTATCAGGTATCCGAGCCTCAGAGCCGCCATCGACCACGTCTTGGAGAAGGTCCGTGTCACGACGAGCGGCACCTCGTCGTCTACCAGCGACAGCGCCGACCAGTCTGCGAAATCGGCGTAGGCCTCGTCGAGGACGACCAGGCCCGGCGACAATCCGAGGATCTCCGCTGCCGAAGTCGCCGGCAGCGCGTTACCGGTCGGGTTGTTCGGCGAGCACAAGAAGGTGATGTCGGGTTTTGAGACAGAGCTGACGTCTGCCACATGGTCGAGGTCGAGGGAGAAGTCCCCGAGTCTGGTTCCTTGGACTACCTCGGTGGAGGTTAGATGGGCGATGTGGCTGTGCAATGCATAGGTGGGTTCGTACACCGCCGCCCGCCGTCCCGGCCCCCCGTAGGCCAGGCAGATCGACTGCAGCACCTCGTTCGAGCCGTTCGCGACGAACACTTGGTCAGGCCGGACCCGGTGCAAGCCAGCGAGGGCTTCGCGTAGCTCAGTTGCCGCCCGGTCCGGGTAGCGGTTGAAAGCTACGCTCCCGATAGCAGCGGCGAGATCTTGCAGCCAACCGTCGGGCGGAGGGTAGGGGGACTCGTTGGTATTGAGCCTCACCGCCACCTCCACCTGCGGGGAGTGGTAGCCGTCGCGAAGTGCCAGGTCGGCCCGACAGTCCGGGAGGGTCACGACGACGCCGTTCTCATGGTGACCGACAAGGCGTGCGCCCCGAGCCCCTCGGAGGCAGCGAGCGCTGCCACTGGGGCTGCGAGGCGCTCCAACCCGGCTCTGGTCACCTCGATGACGTGGATATGCTTGGTGAAATCCGAGACGCGAAGAGCGCTGGAGAACCTTGCGCTGCGCGCCGTCGGCAGGACGTGGTTGGGTCCCGCTGCGTAGTCCCCGACGCTTGCTGGGGCCCACGGACCGACGAAGACCGCACCCGCGCTGGTCACCGACTCGGCGAGACGGGAAGCGTCGGCGGTCATCAACTCCAGGTGTTCCGCTGCTATCACGTTTGCCACCCGCATCGCCTGGTCCGGGCCGTCGACTAGCACGCAGAAACCACCCCGAGAGAACGTCGCCTCTATCGCTTGGCGCCTCGGCGACTCGGCCGTAATCCGGGCGACTTGCGCCGCGATGGCCTCGGCGGCCTCGGGCACCCACGTGATCAGGTAGGACAGTCCGTCAGGGCCGTGCTCGGCCTGGACGACCAAGTCGACAGCAGCGTAGGTTGCGTCGGTCGTCTCGTCGGCCACGACGGCCACTTCGGAGGGGCCAGTGAACGCGGAGGGCACGCCGACGGCTCCCTGTCCCGCCACGATACGTTCGGCTATCGCTACGTAACGGTTTCCCGGGCCTACGATCACGTCCACGGCAGGAACGGACTCGGTTCCGTATGCGAGCGCCGCTATCGCCTGTGCGCCGCCTGCGCAGTACACCTCGTCGACGCCGGCCACGGACGCAGCCGCCAGGACCGACGCCGCGATGTGCCCGTCGGGTCCCGGCGGGCTGCATACGGCCAGCTGACCGACGCCGGCGACCCGGGCGGGCACCGCTGTCATGAGGACGCTCGACGCTAAAGGCGCAAGGCCTCCGGGTACGTAAAGTCCCGCTCGACCGACCGGCCTTACCATCTCTTTGACCGTCACGCCGTCCCTTTCGTAGACTCGGTCGTGCTCGACCTGCGAGCGGTGGTAGTCGGCGATGTTGTCCGCTGCTACCTCCAGTGCCCGGCGAAGGGCAGCGGGGATCTCTTCGAGCGCCGCCGCCACACGTGAAGGGTCGACGCGCAGCGCTGACAGCCTCACCTTGTCGAAGCGTTCGGTAGCATCGAGGACGGCGCGGTCACCTCGCTCTTTCACGTCTCGGAGTATCTCCTCGACGACCCGAGCTGCGACTTCGTCGTCTACGATCGCAGGGGTCGGGAGGAGAGCGGCAAGGTCACCGCTGCGCCCGCGAAGGTCTATCGTGCTAAGTACGCCGCTCAGGCGGGCGGTCACCGACGCGCCGGGTTCGTTGGAGGAGGCCATTTGGTCCATGATGGTACCTCTATGGCCACTAACGCCGAACTCAGCTCAGCTTCCAGCCGTCTAAACGAGCTGATCGACCGCATAGCCGAGATAGCCGGCGGGCTCGGCCCAGCGGACCGTGACGACATCGGCTCGGAGCTATTCGAGATCGACCGTACACTGCGCTCAGCTAAGCGTCGGCTCGAACGTCTCCTCGACCACTAGGTCGCCGTCTTGGCGCCGTGGGGGCCGATTTCTGTGCAGCCGATTTGGCGGCCTCCGACGCCCTAGTCGGGACGCTCGACGAGGGGCAGAAGTCGCCAAGGACGCAGTCGGCGCATCGCGGCCTGCGCGCTACGCATACCCGCCTGCCGTGGAGTATCAACGTCATCCCGAACGAACCCCAGTACCGCGACGGCACCAGCGCGCACACGTCGGCCTCTATCTTGACCGGGTCGGTCGAATCGGTCAGCCCGAGAAGTTTCGTGAGCCTCGCCACGTGGGTGTCGACGGCCAGGCCGGGCAAGCCGAAAGCTACGCTTCGGATCACGTTGGCCGTCTTGCGTCCTACACCAGGCAGGGTGACGAGGTCCTCCAGCGCTACGGGGACCTCGCCGGCGAACCGGGCGTCGAGTTGTGCTCCGAGGCCTGTCAAGCTCCGGGCTTTCGCCCGGAAGAACCCGGTGGAGTGGATAATCCCCTCCAGCTCGTCAGGGTCAGCGCGAGCGAGGTCACCGGGCGTGGGATAGCGCGCGAAAAGCTCAGGCGTGACGGAGTTGACCCGCTGATCGGTCGTCTGGGCGGACAGCACGGTAGCAGCGAGAAGCTGGAATGGGGTGTCGAAGGACAGCTCGCAAAGCTCGCGGGCGCTTCCCGGGTAGCACTCGGCTAGGCGACGGCGCGCTTCGCGGGCACGTCCCGCCGGGGTTCTAGGTCGGGTCACCCCGACAAGATAGAACCAACGCGGCGCCTCCCCCCAAACGCCTCTCCTTCGCCGGGACGCGCCTTTCCCGGTAGCCTTTAGCAGTGCAGGAGATTCAGGTCAGGACCAGCTTGGACGACGCCGAGGTGGCGGCTGTGACCGACCTTTTGTCCGCCGCGGAGATGGCCGATGGTCACGCCGCCATAGACGAGCACGCCTGGCTCGACTTGGTAGGCGGAGGGCGTTCCGGGTTCGCCGCTCTCGTCGCCACCGACGAAAGCCACGACCATCCGGTCGGCTACGCCCAGGTTAGTCTAGGGTCCGACAGCTGGGCGCTAGAGTTCGTAGTCGACCCACATCACCGCACTCCGGGCAACACGATCGCGTCCGACCTTCTAAGCAAGGCTATTGAAGTTATCGCCGAGGCGGGCGGCGGCCACGTGCACATGTGGGTAAACCAGGCTAGGCCCGAGCATGACCGCCTCGCGGCGTCGATCGGTCTGACCCGGGGACGCACCTTGTACCAGATGCGGTGCCCTCTGCCCTACCCTGCGGCACCGGCCCCCGAAGCAGGCGACGGCGACGGGACGCTCGAGATGGCCGGTTCACGTTTTGCGACGCGCGCTTTTCGGGTTGGCGTCGACGAGCAAGAGTGGCTCGGCGTCAACAACCGGGCGTTTCGCTGGCACCCTGAACAGGGTGGATGGAACCTAGAGACGCTCAAGCAGCGCCAGGAGCAGGCGTGGTTCAACCCCGAGGGGTTCCTCCTTCACGAAGCGTCGAACGGTCGTATCGACGGTTTCTGCTGGACGAAGGTCCACGCCCAGCACGACCCGCCGCTGGGCGAGATCTACGTGATAGCCGTGGACCCCGACGCTCCGCGCCAGCCGGGCCTGGGACGAAGCCTGGTCGGCGCAGGCCTCGACTACCTTCACAGCCGGGGCCTGTCGACCGGCATGCTCTACGTGGACGCCACGAACGTCAGGGCAGTGAAGTTATACGTGGAAATGGGTTTCGTGGTCAATCACGTCGACCAGGCCTACGTCGGGGACGTGGCGCCCCTCTCAGACCGTGACTGACGGCTCGCAGGCAGCCGACGCAGGGAGGTTTTCCACAGGAGCCGCCCCCAGCGCGCCGCAGGCCGAACGTTCGCGCCCGCGAGGCGCCGGACGCGGCCGCTACGACTTGGCCAGGACGGACCTTTCGCACCTGATGGCGGACCAGCCTGCGTATAGGGTCGGCCAGGTTTGGGATGCGTTCTACCGCAAGGCGGCCCTGCCCGAAGAGATGACCAACCTACCCGTGGCTTTGCGTTCCCGACTCGCCGAGCACGCCCCCGCCGCGTTGAGGGCCGTCTCGGAGTCCGTCTCCCCGGACGGCCAGACCGTCAAGTGGCTGTGGGAGGGCTTGGACGGCGCTCGGGTCGAAACCGTGCTGATGTGCTACCCCGACAGGGCGACCGTGTGCGTCTCCAGCCAGGCCGGCTGCGCCATGGGTTGCACGTTCTGCGCTACCGGTCAAGGCGGCCTGGCACGCCAGCTTTCTAGCGGTGAGATCCTCGAACAGGTCGCTCACGCCCGCCGAAGAGCACGAACGCGAAGGGTCACCAACATCGTTTTTATGGGCATGGGCGAGCCGCTCGCCAACTACGAGAGGGTCTGGGCAGCGGTCGAGCGGATCAACGCTGACATGGGCATATCCGCTAGGCACATCACGATATCCACGGTCGGCATAATTCCCGGAATACGCCGGTTGTCACACGAAAGCCTGCCGGTCAACCTCGCCGTGTCACTGCATGCTGCGAACGACGCCCTGCGGGACCGGCTTGTGCCGATCAACCGCCGCTACGGCCTCGACGCTCTAGTCGAGGTCTGCCGACAGTACCGTAGTGTCAAGAATCGCCGGCTGAGCCTCGAATGGGCTCTGATAGACGGCGTCAACGACCGCCGCAGCGATGCGATCGAGCTGGCCCGGATCGCGACGAGCCTCGCAGCTCACGTCAACGTGATACCTCTCAACCCTACAGACGGCTTCGCTACCCGGGGGACGCCCCCCGGCGGAGTCCGACGTTTCAGGGACGAGCTTTCGAGCATGGGTGTAGCCGTCACCGTCAGACGCAACCGGGGTACCGAGATCCAAGCCGCTTGCGGTCAGCTGGCAGCACGCGCTGGCCTGATGGCGCAGCCCGGCGAGGGCTAGGTCGGATCCTCGCTTCGCAGTTGCGCGCCCCGGCCGGCGTAAACCTGATTTTTGGCGAAGGCGACGTACGCTTGTCCCCCTATCGGTGCCAGACTAGATCCATGCCTACGCCGCAAATTCGCTGGTTGGACAAGACGCAACCCCAGACGTTGATGATAGCCACGGTCATCATGTACATCAACGCGGCGTTCGGTCTTCTAGACGGCGAGCTGTTCACCCTCGGAGGCCTAGGAGCTGTGGTCGTCATAGGCCAGGCGGCTGCCGGCATCGGTATCGCCAATGACAAGAAGTGGGGATACTGGCTGGGCGTGGGAGTCACGGTGCTTTTCTTGGCGATCCTCGTCGATTACTTCTCTTTTGTGGAAGTGGTCAACCTGCTCTTCTACGGGGCTCTGCTCGCCTTGCTGCTTCACCCTCAGAGCCGCTCCTACCGCAAAACCTGGTTCCGCTAGAACGCCGGCTTTGGCGTAGCCTTAGCGCATGACAACCACGATCGAAGGCATCGAAGGTCTAAAGGCGAGGGTGGGAGACCACCTCGGCTACAGCGAATGGAAGGTGGTGACCCAGGAGCAGGTCAACCTGTTCGCTGACGCTACAGGTGACCACCAATGGATCCACGTCGACATCGACCGAGCGAAAGCCGGCCCTTTCGGCGGCCCCATAGCCCACGGGTACCTCACCTTGTCCTTGACCCCTGCTCTTTTGAGCGAGGTGATGAACGTGTCGGGCATCTCCATGGGTGTCAACTACGGGATCGACAAGCTGCGCTTCCCGTCCCCTGTACCGGTCGGCTCCAAGCTGCGCGCCGGAGTTCAGCTGGCCTCACTGGAGGATGTGACCGGGGGCGCTCAGGTCAAGCTGGTCGTCACCTACGAGGTCGAAGGTTCCTCTAAGCCCGCCTGCGTGGCGGAGATCATCTTCAGGTACTACCTCTGAGCACTCAGACCTCACTCCCCCACGGCGAGGCAAAGGTCCGCGCCGTGAGATCGATGTTCGACACCATCGCACCGCGCTACGACCTCGTCAACAAGGTGATGACCTTCGGCGTGGACCGGGCGTGGCGCCGCCAGGCGGTCCGGGCGCTATCGGTACCGCCCGGCGCGCTCGTGTTGGACCTTGCGTGCGGGACTGGCGACTTTTGCCGCGAGCTCGAAAATGGCGGCGTAAGAGCTGTAGGCGCCGACTCGTCGCTGGGCATGCTCGCCCACGCCCGGGTTGTTTCGCCGCTTGTGCAGGGGGACGGCCTGGCGTTGCCGCTCAGGGACAGCTACCTCGACGGAGCCATATCAGGTTTCGCTCTAAGGAACTTCGTAGCTCTCGAACCGGTGTTCGCCGAGTTGGCGAGAGTGCTACGCCCGGGAGGCAGGATAGCCCTCTTGGACGTGTCGGTGCCGCACAACCCGGCCTTGCGGGTCGCGCACGGGTTCTACTTCAACAAGATGGTGCCAAAAGTCGGCGCGGTCTTCTCGGACCGGGACGCATACGGTTACCTCCCCAGGTCCGTCGCATACCTGCCTCCGAGCGAACGGATCGTAGAGATGCTCGCCGACGCCGGCTTCGGGGCTATCAGGCACCGCCTGCTGACCGGGGGTGTCACCCAGCTGTTCAGCGCGACCCGCAGGGTGCTAGCGAGGTGACGATCTCGACGAGCGTCGACCCGGCCGGGCTCGTGGCGACGACGGTCGCAGTCACGGAGCGCTCTGAACTGATCGCCTTCGCTGGCTCTGCCGGCTGGCTTTTCTCCGACGAGACCGGCGGCATAGCCGGGCGCGGCGAAGCGCTTCGTATCAGCCTTCCACACGGCCTCTCCGACCCGGCCGACCTAGAGGCGACAACGGCGACGCTGCGGTCGATCGCCTCGTTTGACGAACTTGGACGCCCCGGCTGCGGACCGCTTGGTCTAGGCGCGCTGGCCTTCGACCCCGCCGAGCCGGGCTATCTGGTAGTGCCAGCCGTGGTCTACGGCCGTGACGGGGACGTGTCGTGGGTCACCACCGTTGGACCGGTCGACTCGGCGGACCCCCACGCCGGGGCGCGCTCTGTGGCTACGTCGAGCTGGCCCGCTGAGCCGATGGGCTCGTCACCGGAGCGTTTCAGCCTTGCTCCGACCCTAAGCCACGCCGAGTGGCAGGGTATCGTCGCCGGGGCGCTGGACGAGATCTCCTGCGGGACCTTCGACAAGGTGGTCCTGGCCCGGCGGATAGACATAGAAGCGGACCGGGATTTCGTCGTGACCGAAGTCCTCGAGCGTCTAAAGGCGCTGTACCCGTCGTGCATGTTGTTCAAGATGGAGGATTTCATCGGGGCAAGCCCGGAACTGCTCGTCCGCCGCCGCGGCCGGGAGGTGGACAGCCACCCACTGGCGGGCACGGTAGCACGAAGCGGCGACGGCCGAGACGACGAGAGGCTCGTCGCGTCAATGATGGGATCGGCGAAAACTCGTCGGGAGCACCAGGTGGTCGTCGACGCAATCGCTGGCGGCTTTAGGCCGCTCTGCGAGGCTCTCGAGGTTCCAGACACGCCGTCGGTGATGTCGATGCGTAACGTGTCGCACCTGGCGTCCCACATCCGGGGAAGACTGGCGGCTGACGCTCCTAGCGTGCTCAGTCTGGTTGCTACGATACATCCCACCCCGGCGGTCGGCGGATATCCGGGCGAAACGGCCCTGCGTTACCTGCAAAAGGTCGAAGGTTTCGACCGTGGGCGTTACGCGGGACCGGTCGGCTGGTTCGACTCGCGCGGCGACGGCTGCTTCGCCCTGGGGATCCGCAGCGCGCGGGTCGAGGGCCGCCATGCCAGCATCTTCGCGGGTAACGGCATCGTCGCAGGGTCCGATCCGGCCAGCGAGCTGGCAGAGACGCAACTCAAGCTGCAAGCGCTGCTGTCAGCTCTCGTGCGTCCCTGACCCTTCCGCTCCCGAGCGTATCAGCGGGCGGGGACAGCCCCGATCGCCGCTACCACATCGTGAATGTGGATTCCAAGACCCGGCACCGACCCGTAAAAAGGCGCGTCACCAAACGAGAACACACCACCATCAGCACCAAACAACCAATACCCACCCCCAGAAGGCGTCGGCACCGCAGCAACCACATCGCCAATATGAATCCCAAGACCCGGCACCGACCCGTAAAAACCCGCGTCACCAAACGAGAACACACCACCATCAGCACCCACGAGCCGGTAGCCGAAAGGCGCTGGCTTCGCGAAGGTGAGACCCGTCGCCGGGTTCTGGGCTCCGGTGTCGGTTGCGGTGCTCACCGAGAAGTCGCTGGCCGGATATGTCCCAGCCGGCGGGTTGATCACACCCGACACGGCCACGCTGACCGTCGAGCCGCCTGGGATGGCGACAGGAGAGTCGACTTCGACGCTGGAGTCGCCGACTGACACGGTGGCCGTGTGGACGCTGGCTCCGTCGACGCTGTAGTCGGAACTCGCTGACGGCAGTATCGTGCCGGCAGGCGCCGCCAATGTTATGGGCTGGCCTGGCGCCAGGCCTCCGAGGGCGCCGCTGGTGTAGGTGTAAGTCCACGTCGAGGTAGCGCCAGCGGTGTTGGAAGTCGAGGCGACCGTTACGGAGCTCAACGCCGACGGGAAGCTGACCGGTTCGGCCGGCTCGGCCGGCGCGTCGGCGGTGGTGGACACCACGAAATCAGCCGCTGGGTACGAGCCTTGGGCTGGGTTGGTCACGTCCGACACGACGACTTTGACTTGGGTGGAGGCACCCACTGGGGACGGTAGCGTGACCGTCGCAGTGTTGGTAGTCCCAGTGTTGCTAGCCCCGGTCGAGACAGTCACTGCCCCGGCCTTGGCGCCGTCGACGGTGTAGTCGCTCGACGAGGCCGGGAAGCCAGCCGAGGCGGGAGCTTCCAAGGTGAGCGAATCCCCGGGGACCAAGGCGCCTGTGGCGCTCGTGTGAAGCCGGTAAGTCCACACTACGGAGGCCGCCCCGGGGATGCTCGAACTGGCTGACAGGGACACCGCTGTAACTCCCGAGCCGAACGAGATGCCCGTAGACGCCTGGCCTGGGCTGGTGTCGACGCTGGTCGCTGCCGTGAAGTCGGCGGCCGGGTCGTTTCCCGCCGGCGGGTTGGTGACGTCGGACACGGTAACTGACACAGCAGTACTAGGTCCGACGCTCGTGAAGCCCGCCGGCACGGTTATAGTCACGCTGTTGGCGGGAGTAGCCACGCTGACCGTCGACGGGGCGACGCGACCCAGCAGGTAGTCGCCAGGCCTGCTCGGCCAGACCGTGCCGATGGGGGCGCTCAGGGTGATCGTGTCGCCCGAGGCCAGGCTCCCCGAAGCGCTCGTCTGGAAGTTGACGAGCCACTGCGCCGACTGGCCGGCCTGGCTGGGCGCAGAAGAGTACGCCACGCTGGTTACACCCGGGGCGAACGTCAGACCTGCGTTGGCGGCGACGGGTGCGTCGGCGGTCGTGGAAGCGCTGAAATCGCTGGCAGGATAGGCGGAGGTAGTCGGGTTGGTCATGTCGCTCACCGCCACGTCCACCGGGCTGGACGAGCCGACCCCGACCGGCACGGTCAATGTCACGCTGCTCGCAGGGCTGGCCACGGTGACAGCCGCCACGGTCGTCCCGTTTACCGCGTAGTCACCCGCAGAGGTCGGGAAGGTCGCTCCGGACGGAGCGACGAGCGTCACGGTGTCGCCGGAGCTCAAAGCGCCCGTCGGGCTGGTAGAAAAGTCGTAGCTCCAGGTCGACGAACCGCTCGCCGCAACTGACGTGGACGTGACCGCCAGATCGGACGCTCCGGAGCCGAAGTCGAGGCCGGCGGACACGCTCTGCGGGGTAGTGTCCGAGCTGGTGGCGACCGTGAAGTCCCCGGCGGAGTACACGTTGGCCGCAGGGTTCGTCACGCCACTGATCGCCACGGTCACTGCGCCGCCGGCGGGCACGGCCACAGGCACGGTGATCGTCACGCTCGGGGCGTTAGCGGTGCCTTCAGTGGTGACTGCGGCCGTGACAGCCGTGCCGTTGACCGAGAAGCTCCCAGCCGCAGTCGGAAAGCCCGTGCCGGCCGGAGCGCTCAGCGTCACTGTGCCGGTCCCAGCCGACAGCGACCCGGTGCTGCCAGTGGTGAACGTGTAGGTCCAGCCGCTCGAGACCGACTGCTGGCGGTTGGACGCCGCCACCGCGGCGTCGCTCACTGCGAGGTTCCGGTTGACGCACAGCACTCCTGGCGCGAACAGGGCTGCCGTCGGGGAGCCCAGACCCGACGCCATGTCGTAGCCGGCTCCCGCCGGGTAGTCTCCGTTGTTCGTGCCGGTGTAGTCGTTGTCACCCACCGTGATGTCGTTCATGTCCGACGGGTTCTCGGACAGAGCTGAGTTGAGGAGACCGGCGGCCTGGGCGGGCTTGGTTGCCCCGCAGGACTCGTCGGCGAGAGCTGCCAGCGCAGCCCACAGGGGTGCCGCGCCGCTCGTGCCTCCCTCCGCCATCCAGCCGCCGTTGTAGAAGATACTGTAGCCATCATCGGGATTCGCCACGGCTGCGACGTCGGGTACCTCACGGCAGTAGGTGCCGGTGGCAGCCCCGCAGTACGCTCCGGTTTGCGAAAGACCGGTTTCGACAACCCCCGGCCCGGTCTGCCAGGACGGCATCGACCAGAAGGTGGACACCCCCCCGCCGCCGGCACCGCCCGAGACGTACCCCGGAAACCCGCCGTTGTTCCAGACCGTCTCGCTTTGGATGGTGTTGTCGGCGTTCAAGTTGAGGGTTGTTCCGCCGACCGCCGTCACGTACGGGTCACTGCCCGGGTCGTCCACAGCCAGGGCTGTGGACGTCGCTGTGCCGCTGTAGCAGTCCTCGGAGCCTGCGTCACCCGCAGCGGCGAGAAGGCTTTGGCCTTGGGCGGCCATCTGCTCGAATATCGTCTCCTCCGCCTGGGCGGACGCCTGGCCCTCCTCGGCCTCGCAGATACCCCAGCTGGTAGAGATCACCTCTGCGGTGTCGTCGTTTGCGATCTGAGCGTACTCGTCGGTAGGACCGCTCCCACCGTTAGTCGCTTCGTAGACGTCGACCGTCGCTTGGGGGGCGAGGTCGATCACGTTTTCGATGTCGAGGATAGACTCCCCAGACCCCGGGCCGGTGCCCGCCCCGCCGTCCACGTTGATCTCGTTTACCGTCGTTGTGACGTCGTAGCAGGATTCGAAGGTGGACACGTCCGAGGTTGCGTAGGGTTCCAGCTCGTAGAGGGCGATCGTCTCGCCCGAGCCGAGCAGGCCGTGCGAGTAGGCCCCGGCCGAGAAACCGTAAGCCGTCGCCAGCTGGTTTCCTGTGTAGCCCCCCGATGTCTGAGCGCTCGTGCAGCCGACCGGCCCGGCGTTCCGCGGTGACACCTGGGCGGTGAGCCCAGCAGGAGCCGAAACCCCCCTGCGAGCGGGGGAAGATGTCGGGGCGAGGTCCTGGGGCCGGGGCTGGTACAGGGTGGACAGGCCGACTATAGCGACGACTGAAGACGATATCGTCGACGGGAGAAGCGGAGGGTTGGTGTTCGCGAACGCGACGCGACCGGACGCTAGGCGGTAGCTGTGAAGTGTTACCCCGAGAGCCTTCTCTGCTTGACCTACCGTGGTGGTCACGGGGATGATCGTGTCGTCGGGGTTGACCGGTCCCGGCCGGAGTCCCACAGCTTCAAGCTGGGATTCCACCGATTGGATGGTGGCAGCGGAGGCGCCGAAGGTGGGACCGAACTGGCCTTTCGCCAAGAAGTGGTGGTACATCGGCGAGGACGGGTCGTAGAGCCCGGAGAGAAACGACTGCAGCGCCGCCGGGTCACGGGGAGCGAGGCTCACGTCGAGGTGAAGCGGCGTCGTCGTATCCTCAGGTCCCAGATCCCTCGCCTGGGCCGGGGCGGGGATCGCATGCCCAATCGGGACTTTCGCAGGCGATGACGGAACCGGGGCCGTAACCCCGGCTGCGCCGGCCGAGATCGCTGGGGTGAACATCGCTACGAGCCCGACGACAGCGCCCACCGCCACCGTCCTGGCGGCCTTCGCACGGCGAAGATGGTCGCGTCGACGCCTCAGTTTCCCACCTCTACGCCCGCGCAGAACCGGCTTTTCGCCGCCAGCCGCCATAATGAGTCCTCCGTGTTACGCTGGGCTATCCAATAGCCGGTTGACGTCCAATTAACGTTAGGCGGATGACGTTTGTGCGTCAAGCACCGTTCGGGCGACGCCCTTTGAGTCTGCTCCAGGCTGGTCGGCGCTAGTTTCAGCGCAACGCGTCTGAGCCGAGGGCCGCGGCGACGGCCGACGCGAGGTGCTCGTGGTCGGACACGTTGCGTCGCCTCTGCGAGGTCACCACCCCGACCCGCACACCTGCCGCGGGTTCGGGGCGTGAAGCTACTTGGAGGAAACGGTCCAGGTCCTGCCTAGTGTCTAGACGCGACGCTTCGATGCCGTAGGCCTTTGAGAGCGCTACTAGGTCCAAGCCGTGCGGCGTACCCCAGTAGCGCTCGAAGGGCTCGGCGGCCAGCGCAGCCGAGTAGGCAAGGAACGAGAATATCCCTCCGCCGTCGTTGTCCACGACCACTACGCTCAGCTGGGCCGGCCGGCCGGCCGCCCACAGCAGCGCCCCGGCGTCGTAGACGAAAGCCAGGTCCCCGATCAAAGCTACGGTCGGGACCCCGCTGGCTATGGCAGCGCCAAGCGCGCTCGACAGCACCCCGTCGATGCCGTTGGCTCCACGGTTGGACATCACCCTGCCCTTGCAGCAGGCCGACCCGAACCACTCGACGTCTCGTATTGGCATGGAAGATGACACATATAGCTGGGAGCCGGGGGCGAGAGACTTCGCGACGGCCCTGGCTACCGCCGGCTCGGACATCTCGTAGGGCTTTCCAGGCGCCAGAAGTTCCTCCAGGGTGGCCTGGGTGATCTCGTCGGCCCGCTTCCACCGTGAAACCCACTCGGCGTCTAAGCCGGGTGAGCTCTTGGCGGTAAAGGCGCTGAGCGCCCCTGCCAGGTCGACTGCGTTGGTGGCGGACACCTGCCAGGCGGTGCGCTCGGGGTCCGCCCATCGCCCGCGTGGATCGACGAGCACCTGAGGCACATCCCGGCCGAGATCACCTAGCCAGGTGTTTAGCACCTTAGAGGACCAAGGCGCACCGAGGCGCAAGACGAACTCGGCTTCGAGGCCTCTCATTCGCTCGGATCGCAACATCAGGTCCGCTCCTGTCACCACGAGGGGATGATCGACACGAAGCCCCGAGCGCGGATCAGCCAGAACCGGCCATCCCATCGTCTGCGCAATCTCGAGCACGGCTTCGCGGTCCGCCTCCGAGGTCGTCGCGGCCTCCCCGGCGACCACTAGCCCACGTCTAGCGCGATGAGATCCGATCAGCTCGACGAGCACCGGATCGGGTTTCACCGATCGCGCCGGGCTCCCCACGGCGTGCCAGGGGCGGCCTTCTGGGCGTCCCGCCGGGACCGGGACACCAGAGGCATCACCAAGTAGCGGCTCGCGAAGCGCAAGGTTGAGATGCACCGGACCTTGACCGCCGAGCGCTTCGGCCACGACGCGGGAGGCCACCGAGCGCCACGTTGGCGCCGACGCGAAGTCGGCGACTCCCGGTTCGAGTGCCAAGCGGACCGACCGACCGTAGAGACCCCGCTGGTCGACCGTCTGGGGTGCGCCGACCTCGTGCAGCTCTGGGGGACGGTCAGCGCTGACCACGATGAGCGCCACACCCGCCTGGGATGCCTCCACCACCGCCGGGTGCATCTCGACGGCGGCCGTTCCGCTGGTCGTCAGCGCTATCACCGGCCTAGCGGTAGCGAGGGCGGCTCCTAAAGCTGCGAACCCCGACGAGCGCTCGTCCAAAACGACGGTCACCCGTATCGCTTGGTGGGCTTGGAGGGCTGCGACTATCGGAGTGGAGCGCGACCCGGGGGAGACGAACGCTTCGCGTATGCCCGAGCGGTACCACTCGTCGCACAGCACGGAGCAGAAGGCGGCCTGGACGTCGGCCTGGCCGAAAACCTGAGAGGTTCCGCCTGCGACGCCGGCACGGGTTGGGAGCGAAACGACCCGAGGCGCCACTGCTGGGCCTGCGTCGTGTGCGTCGAGCGTCACTGGCCACCTCCTTGGGCTGGGAACTTGTCACGGTCAGCGGGCAGCGGCGTCATGGCATCATTGCGCTATGGGATACGAACTCAGGGTCGAGGTTCGCAACTTCGGCGGGCGTCGCCGTCTGGCGCTCGTGCACGGCTTTACGCAGTCGGCTGCAGCGTGGAGACCTTTCGTCGACGGCCTCGGCGACAGCTTCGAAGCGGTCGCCGTGGACGCACCCGGGCACGGTCGCTCCTCGGACGTGCAAGCCGGCCTGGCGGAGGGGGCCGCCATGATGGCAGCGGCTGTCGTCGGGGCTGGCTCGGGAGGCCCGGCATCGTGGATCGGCTATTCCATGGGCGCCCGCTACGCCCTCCACGTGGCTCTCGCTCACGCTGAGGCAGTGGAGAACCTGGTGCTCGTGAGTGCCACCGCCGGTATCGACGACCCTGGCGAGCGAGAAGCTCGAAGGCGCGCCGACGCCGACATAGCGCTGCGGATCGAACGTGACGGCGTCGAAAGCTTCCTCGACTGGTGGCTGTCCCAGCCCCTCTTCTCCACGCTGACCACCGACGCGGCGAACCTTCAGGCGAGGCTCGGGAGCTCCCCGACGGGTCTGGCTTCGAGCCTGAGACTCGCCGGGACCGGAACCCAGAAGCCCTTGTGGGACTGCCTCTGCAACCTCGAGATGCCAGTGCTCGTCGTAGCGGGCGAAACCGACGCCAAGTACGTCGACCTCGCACGACGTCTCGCCGAGTCGATCGGCACTAACGCCCAGCTCACCGTCATCCCCGGAGCAGGCCACGCGTGCCACCTCGAGTCCCCAGGCCTGTTCCTTCGCCTGGTGGAAGGCTGGCTGACCAAACATTGACTGAACGTCCCGCTCAGTCCCTGGTCGGCGGGTCAGATCCACAGGCCGACCGCTATCGCCGCGCCGAAGGCTAGCTGCGCCCGGCCGGTCTCGCCCAGCACCTCGATCAAGTCCCGCCCCGAAGCGCCGGCCAGGACGCGCCTCACGGGTAAGACGGCCAGCGGCAGCGCTACAAGACCGAGGAGTCCTCCGACACGCCAGGCGGCCATGGCGACAGCGGCGACGAAAGGGCCGACCATGCACGCCGAGTACATCATCCTCGTAGGAGCCGCCCCCACCCTCACGGCCAGGGTCCTCTTGCCCGACAAGGCGTCGCCGTCGATGTCGCGGAGGTTATTGACCACCAACAAAGCGACAGCGAACAGGCCGGAGGCCACCCCCGCTAGGACGCTCAGGGCGTCCAGACGGCCGAGCTGCACGTACGCAGTTCCTGCCGTGGCCACAAGGCCGAAGAACACGAACACGAACACCTCCCCCAGCCCTGCGTAACCGTACGGCCTCGGTCCGCCCGTATAGAACCACCCTGCAGCGACGCACGCCGCCCCGACCGCCACCAGCCACCAGCCGGCGTACGCTGCGAGCACGAGGCCGCAAACCCCAGCGACGCCGAAAGACGCGAACGCCGCCTTTTTGACCGAAGCAGGGCTGCGCAGACCCGAGGCGACCAGTCGCAGCGGCCCGACCCGGTCGACGTCGGTGCCTTTGACGCCGTCGCTGTAGTCGTTGGCGTAGTTCGTGCCGACCTGCAACGCGAGCGCCACTACCAACGCCAGTGCCGCCCGCCACCAGATCACCTGGCCGCCGGCCCTGGCCACAGCTGTTCCGATCACCACAGGCACGGCCGACGCCGGAAGCGTCTTCGGGCGGGCACCGAGGACCCAGGGATGTTGCGAAGCCTTCACCGGGTGGCAAACTACCGCCGATGGCATCTCTCGTGGCAATCGACCTTCCGGGCGGGCCTGCGTTCGTGACCGCACTACGCAAGATATGGGACGCCGGCGACGCCGCTCTTCCCATCGACCAGCGCATGGCCGCGTCCGCCCAAGCGGACACGATCCGGTCGCTAAGGGCATCCGCGGTGATCGGCCCCGACGGCGAGCGCCACAGCGTCGAAGGGGGAGCCCCGGTCGAAGCGGGGGACGCTCTGGTCATGGCCACCAGCGGGACGACGGGCCGCCCCAAGGGGGTCGTGCTAACCCACAGAGCGCTCGACGCGTCAGCTGCGGCTACCTCCCGCCGGCTCGGCGTCGACCCCGCCCGGCACCGCTGGCTGGCCTGCCTTCCGCTCAACCACATCGGTGGGCTTGCGGTGCTGACCCGCAGCCTCGCTACCGGGGCGCCTTTCGACGTGCTTGGCGGCTTCGACGCTAAGCGCGTACGCGAGCTGAGCGGCCCCGACTGCTTCGTGTCGCTGGTTTCCACAGCGCTTGCCCGGGTGCCGGCTGACCTGTTTCACACGGTGGTGCTGGGAGGGTCGGCGTACCCCGCCGACCGGCCGGCCAACGTGGTAGGAACCTACGGGATGACCGAGACAGCCAGCGGCGTCGTCTACGACGGGTTCCCTCTCGAAGGCGTCGAGGTAAAAGTCGACGCGGATAGCTCGGAGATCTCCTTGCGAGCGCCGATGCTGCTGCGCTGCTACCGCGACGGCACTGTCCCCTTCTCGGCCGGCGGATGGTTCCCCACGGGCGACGCCGGCGAGATCGACCGTGACGGTCGTCTCAGCGTCGCGGGCAGGATCGGCGACATGATCGTCTCTGGAGGCGAGAAGATATGGCCGGCGCCGATCGAGAAGATCCTGGCCGAACACCCCGACGTTGCAGACGTTGCCGTCGCCGGCAGGCCCGACCCAGAGTGGGGCCAGAAAGTCGTGGCGTGGGTGGTCCCAGCGCAGGGGCGGCCTATCCCGGACCTGGCTGAGCTGCGCGACCTGGTCGGCTCGCGCCTCGCCCGCTGGGCAGCGCCGAGGCAGCTGGTGCAAGTCGACTCGATCCCCCGCACTGCTATCGGGAAGATCCGCCGTGACAGCCTCGACCGGGAGGATCCCCAAAACCGGTAGGTTAAAAGACATGAAGATGCCCTACCGCAACCTCGGCCGATCCGGTCTTCGCGTAAGCCTTTTGTCCTTCGGGTCGTGGGTCACCTTCGGGCCCCAGCTCGCCGGCCAGGGTGCCGCGGAATGCCTGCAGGCCGCGCACGAAGCTGGCGTCAACTTCTTCGACAACGCCGAGGTCTACTCCGGCGGCGAGTCTGAGACAATCATGGGACAGGCCATCGCCGACCTTGGCTGGCAACGCCACGAGTACGTGATCTCGACGAAGCTGTTCTGGGGTTTGCACTCTGTCCCGAACATGCGCAACACGCTGAACCGCAAGTACCTGCGCCAGGCTATAGAAGGCAGCCTCGAACGTCTTGGCCTCGACTTCGTCGACCTGGTGTTCTGCCACCGCCACGATCCCCACACCCCTCTCGAGGAGACAGTGTGGGCGATGCACGACATGGTCGAACGCGGCCAAGCGCTCTACTGGGGCACATCCGAATGGCCGGCCGACGAGATCCGCGCCGCGTGGGAGATCGCCGAGCGCCATCACCTTCACAAGCCTGTCATGGAGCAACCCCAGTACAACCTGCTCACGCGAGCGAAAGTCGAACGCGAGTACTCCCGCCTGTACTCCGAGATCGGCCTCGGCCTGACCACTTGGAGCCCTCTAGCTTCAGGCCTGCTCACCGGTAAGTACCGTGACGGGATCCCCGAAGGGTCCCGGGCCTCCCTGCCCGGCTACGAGTGGCTGCGCGACCGGCTCACCGACCCGGCCGCCAACAAAGCTGTCGGGCAGCTGTCCACCGTGGCCGAGCGCCTCGGGGCCACCCCCTCCCAGGTTGCGATCGCCTGGTGCGCCCACAACCCGCACGTGTCGACCGTGATCACCGGTGCCAGTCGCGCCGACCAGGTTCGCGACAACATGGCTGCCATCGAGGTGCTCGACGCTCTCGACGAAGACACCGTCGCCCAGCTCGAGAGCGCCTTCGAACCTCTCGCCGGGTAGGCGACTGCCAAGGCGGCTCCGGCGGGACATTTTCAAGGCCACGCTAAGCATCACAACGATCGGAGCGACGAAAGAAGCGGCCAAGATGACCCTGTCGAGGGAGCCTGACGCAACGAACGAAGTTGCCGGCTCTCCTAGGACCCGTCCTCGGCTGGCACTGGTCGTTGAAACCTGAGGGTAAGTGCCGACCAGGAGGCAGGCGGTCGAAGACACAGCGACGAGCCACAGCTGCCAACGCTTGGGGTGCCAGCATCCACCCGGCCCGCCAGAGCTTGCGTCACCAAGCTTCGCCTTCGTCGCCGAAATGCCGCCGCTGCTGCCTGACGAAACGTGACAGGAGCGCTGAAGGGGGGTTCCGGCGAGGCGAGTCACGCTAGCCCCGCCGTCTCGGCCGATCCTTGCGATCCGGCCGGTCGCAGGCGCAGCATGCCACGTTGGATGTGAACTTTGACAGCCTCACTTGGTTCCTCCAATATCGCAGCTACCTGATCACAGTTAAGGCCGCCGAAGTATGCAAGCCCGACGGATGCTTCCTGCATAGCCAGTTGCGATCTGGCAGGCAGCCCGGCCGCTTGGACAGCGCGCTCGTACGCTGATCCCAGCAGGCTCATCCGCTGGGTCATTGCGTTGGCATCATCAACTTGGACGTAGGTCCACCACCAGACGAACGTGTCGTGTGTTATCTGCTCGGCCCTGGAGCGCCCACACAGGAAGTAGGCGAAGCTGTAGACAGCTCGGGCGTGCGCCTCGTAGGCGCCAACTAGGTCTCTCATGCTCGCAAGTGGAGCGTGCGCTCTTCGCGAAACGGAACCGTCGCGCCCGGCATCGCTTCGTCGTACAGGCCTTGACGTATCGCTGACGTTCGCTGCACCCATGTGTGATCCCTTCGCTGCTGGGTTAACGTCACCAGGGTCTGGAGCGGCGAAAAGTCGGAGTTGGGCCGGTGCTGGCGCAGGGCTAACTTCTCACCTTATTCCTAGCACGATTCAGCAAGGTCCGCAGTGACCACTCCGGTCCGGGAAGGGATGGCCGCACCAGGACCGCTAGGTTGGGAGAGTGTCGACCGCCAACCGCCTAGCCGAAGAAACCAGCCCCTACCTGCGCCAGCACGCCCACAATCCGGTCGACTGGTACCCGTGGGGCCCCGAGGCTTTCGCCGCGGCGAAAGCCAGGGACGTCCCGATTGTGCTCTCCATCGGCTACTCGGCCTGCCACTGGTGCCACGTTATGGCCCACGAGTCCTTCGAGGACCCCGAGGTGGCTCAGGTCATGAACAGCCTCGCTGTCAGCGTCAAGGTAGACCGGGAGGAACGTCCCGACGTGGACAGCGTCTACATGGAAGCCGTCCAGGCGATCACGGGCGGCGGAGGATGGCCGATGACCGTGTTCCTGACACCCGACGGAAGGCCGTTCCACGGGGGCACCTACTACCCGAAAAACCAGTTCTTATCCCTCCTAGAGCGGGTCGGTGAACTGTGGCGGGATCAGCGCGCCGAGCTGGAGGAGGCCGCCTCTCAGCTCGCCGAGGCGGTCAGGTCTCACACCTCGCTGCCTTCAGCGACCTGGGCCCGGGGCGGCGACGCCGAGGCATCCGACGACCCGAGGCTCCTCGCGCGTGCCGGGGACGCCCTTCTGGCCCGCTTCGACCCCGAGTGGGGAGGATTCGGGAGGGCACCGAAGTTTCCCCAGCCGCCGATGCTCGAAACGCTTCTCCAAGCGGCTGTCGCCTGCGAGCGCCCTGACCTGCTCGACGCTCTCACCACGACCCTCGACGCTATGGCAGCTGGAGGTATCTACGACCACCTAGGAGGGGGTTTCGCCAGGTACTCGACTGAGCGCACCTGGCTGGTGCCCCACTTCGAGAAGATGCTCTACGACAACGCGCTGCTGGCACGCGTCTACCTGCACGCTTGGCAGGTGACCGGACGACCGGCTTACCTGCAGGTATTAAGAGAGACGGTGGACTACCTTCTCAGCGCCCCGGTTCGCCTGGCCGGGGCCGGCTTCGCGTCTGCGGAGGACGCCGACAGCGAAGGGGTCGAGGGCCGCTTCTACGTGTGGGACCGCAGCGAGGTTCTTGAACTCGCTGGACCTGAAACGGCCGCCTGGTACGGGGTGACCGAAACCGGCAACTGGGAGGGCAAGAACATCCTCCACCGGCCGCGGCGAACCCCAGACACCAGCGCGACGCTGTGGCCGTCGGACGGCGAGTGGCTGGCCAGACCGACCACCGTCGAGGCCGGCCGCAGAGCGCTCCTGCAGCGCCGCAACGCCAGGCCCCGGCCAGGGCTCGACGACAAGGTGCTCACCGAGTGGAACGCCATGGCCGTGGCTGCTCTCGCCGAAGCCGGCGCAGCTCTCGGGGACCCTCGCTTGGTCGACGCGGCCGAGTCGGTCGGTCAGTTCCTGGTGGAGGGCTCCCGGAGAGCGGACGGCCGCTGGCTTCGCAGCTGGCAGGACGGAACCGCCCGACACCTCGCCTATAGTTCCGACTACGCCTGGCTGGTGGAGGCTTTCTGCCGCCTTGGCGAGGCGACCGGCCGAGCCGGATGGTTCGTCGAAGCACGCACCGCTGCCGACAGCCTGATCGAGCTGTTCTGGGATAACGAGCGAAGAGCGTTCACCACGTCGGGGATAGACGCCGAAGCTTTGATAGCAGCCCCTCTCGACACCTCCGACGGGGCTGTCCCCTCGGCGAACTCGGTGGCAGCGACGGCGCTGCTGCGCCTCGGTGCTATCAGCGGGGAGCCTCGCTACGCGGAACACGCCAGGATGCTGCTCGAAGCTATTGGGCCGGCGATGTCGAAGTCGCCGCTGTCGTTCGCCGGCATGGTCAGCGCCGCAAACCTTGCCCGCACAGGGGTGACAGAAGTCGTGATCAGCGGGTCACGACCCGACCTTCGCAAAGCAGCGCAGAGTCGCTTTCTCCCTAGCACCGTCGTCGTGTGGGGAGAACCGTTCGATTCCCCTATCTGGGAGGGACGTCGAGTGGACGGCGACGCGCAGAGCGCTACGGCGTCACCCGACGGACTCGCCTACGTCTGTCGCGACTACGCTTGTCAGATGCCGACCGGTGACGTTGAAACTCTTCTGGTTCAGCTTGGCGCTGGCGGACCTTCGAGTATCCACCAATTCGACCGAAGCAAGGACCAGTATTAGAGACCGTGACGTCCACCTCTGCTCCCGCAAGGTTGTTGATCAGCGACACGGTAAGGCCGTCGTCTTTCGGCGAGGCGGTTACCGCACCTGACTTTAGGCCTGTTATCAAGGACATGCCCCGAGTCAAAGTGGACGCTGGGATCACTCTGCGCCTCGTCGTTCTGTCCTTCGACGAACGTCACTGCACGGGTATCGACGTCGAGTCGGGGACCCTCGTGCGGGGTTGGGCAGCCGAAGCTTTCGAGGTGGCCCCATCGGTCTACGACGTGGTGGAGGTGACCATCGCCGGTAGCGGCAGCGCCGACGTCTTGCCCGACCCAGCTCAGCCCGAGGCGGTCGTGATCGAAGCGCAACCCGAAGCCGTGGACAGGATCACTGGGCGGCGATGCGAGAAGATGCTCAGAGCGCTCCTGCACCCCAAGGACAGGCCGCTTTTGAACAACCCGTCTACAGCGATACCCTTCTGGGAGCGTCGCAGTGATCACCCTTCGGTAGCGGTCGTCGACCCGGGCGGGTCCGTCACGTTCTTACGCGAGGGCTCCTACCTAGCCTGCGTGTTCGACTGGCAGGGTCATCGCAGGGAGCTCCCCTGTTTGGACCGCAAGATCGCCGGTCAGATGGACCGCGCAGGGATGAGACGGCTGATGGCCCCCAAGGGCAGCAGGCTGCTCGTCGCTTTCACGCCTCCCATCGAAGGGCGATGCCACAAGGTCGTGGAGTCGTTGCTGCTGCGGCCCTGAAAGTCGTCCTAGGCGGAGTATTTCGCTGCTAGGTCCTCGGCCATCGCCCAGCCGAAAGCGATCAGAACGTCCCGTCGTGCCAGGTCGAGCGGCGCCATCATCTCAGCTATCTCGGCGTCTATGTCCCCGGGATCGTCGATTTCGAAGTCGAACACCCCTACTGGGCTACCGTCCCCGCAGACCACGAAGGACCGGTCGTCTATGCGGCCTTCCGCACCGAAGCGCTTCGCTAGGCGCCGAGCCCAAGCTCTTTCCTCACCGGTCGGCTTGTGCCCCGGCCTAGGGCAGATGTCTTGCAAGCTGGCGAAAGTCGCAAAGGCTCCCGGATTGAAGAAGCGGGTTCCTATGAGCACGTCCTCGTCCGGGAAAGCCAGAACCGCCTTGTGAAGCTGCGCGGCTCTTATCTCCTCCAGGATCTCCGCCGAGCCGGGACCGCGGGCCACCGAAGCCACTCCCCATAGCACGCACGGCGTGCCGCCGATGCGCTCCAAGGTGCAGAAGGAAAAACCGCGAAGGTTACCGGCGTCCCTCACCAGGGTTATGAGAACCCAGGCTTCGGGTTGCTTGGATATAAGCCCGATGTCGAACCCGGCAGGGCCGTCGGTGACAAGGTCGGCCATCTCGGCCAACTCGGCGTCCGAAAGGGCGGTGCAGTCCTTCGTTTCCGCTTCAAGTTTCATGCGTAGATCGTTCTCCTCACCCGCTGTCCTTCGCTCCCCCAGTTTAGGCCCTCAGGCCGCGGTAGCGAAACCGGACAGCCTGGGCTGTGGTATCCGCCGGCTAAGCGACGATACCTCAGCCGAAGCTAAGACAGTTCGCCCCGAGCAGCTCGCGTAGTTCGGCGGCGAGGCCGCCGCTACGATCAACCCAGAACTGCGGACCCAACCTGATGCACTTGTCTCCCACGTGCAAGAACACCGGGGACAATCCGGGATGGCCGCTGAGAACGTCTTTCAGTCTCAGGACACGCTCGCCGCTCAAAGCTTGCAGAGGTAAGTTCAAATGGAGGGGCTCGACGTCGTCATCTCGGGCTTCGATCCTCTCCAAGTCGAGGCATATGAGCTTCGGGGTGTCCTCGCGCTGGTCAAGCCGGCCCTTGACGACGACAACAGCGTCGTCTGAGAGCAAGTGACCGACAGCGGCCATCGTCTTGGGGAAGACCCAGACTTCTATCGACGAGGAAAGGTCCTCCAAGACGAACGTGGCCATCAGGTCGCCGCGCTTGGTGTACTTGCGGACGAGGCCAGTGACAACCCCTCCGACGCTTCTGGCATCCCCGTCGCGACCCCTAAAGCCCGCCACCCGCCCGAGAGCTTCAGCTGTTCCTTCCCGTGCCGCCTGCTCGCGAAGCTCAGCGATGCCGACGTCGCACCTACGCGCCAGGGTCGCTTCGAGGCCTTTGAGAGGATGGTCCGAAAGGTAGAGGCCGAGCATTTCCTTCTCGAAGGCCAGTCGAGTCGCCTTGTCGAAATCCTGATCGGGGATCTCGATCCTGGCGTCGTCGAACACGGCAGTCTGCGCTCCGAGGTCACCGAAGAGGCTCATGACTCCCTGGTCGGCCTCCCGGCGTCGCGCGAGGGTGCGGTCGATGATCGACTCGTAGACCAGCATGAGGCCCTGGCGTGGATGACCCAGCGAGTCGAAAGCTCCAGCCTTTATCAAAGACTCCACCGTGCGCTTGTTGAGGACCGCCGGGTCGACCCGCGAGCAGAAGTCGTAGATGTCGCTGAAAGCGCCGCCTTCGCTGCGTTCTGCGATGATCCGCTCGACGAGTCCCTCCCCGACGTTACGGATAGCGGAAAGCCCGAACGTTATGACCCATCTGATCGTACCGTCGGGGTCGGTGACCTGAGTGGAGGCGAACTCCGACGTGGCCACGTTGATGTCGGGGACGAGCACCTCTATGCCCTGCGACCGGCACTCGGCGAGGTAGACGGCCGTCTTGTCCTTGTCGTCTTTGACGCTGGTCAGCAGCGCGGCTAGGTACTGGGCCGGGAAGTTAGCTTTGAGCCAGGCGGTCTGGTAGCTGACGTAGCCGTACCCGAATGCGTGGCTTCGATTGAAGCCGTAGTCGGCGAAAGGTTCGATGATGTCGAAGAGCATCTTGCCGACGCCACGGCCGTATCCGTTGGTCTCGCAGCCCTCCTCGAACTTCTCGCGTTCTTTGGCCATCACCTCCCGGATCTTCTTTCCGGCGGCCTTCCTCAGGTTGTCGGCTTCGGCGAGGCTGTAGCCGGCGAACTTGGTCGCGAGGAGCATCATCTGCTCCTGGTATATGCAAAGCCCGTATGTGTTGCCGAGCACCTCCTCCATGTCAGGGTGCTGGTAGACAACCGGCTTACGCCCGTTCTTGCGGTCGGCGTAGTCGTTGTGCATGTTCGCCGCCATCGGCCCGGGCCGGTACAGGGCCACGAGCGCTGCCACGTCCTCGAACTCGGTCGGAGCGAGCGACCTGACCAGGTTGCGCATCGGGCCGCCTTCGAGTTGGAACACCCCGATCGTGTCGGCCCGCTGTAACATCTCGAACACTTTCGGGTCGTCGAGCGCCACCCGGTCGATGTCAGGCCTGGAACCTGTCGTGGCTTCGATCAGGTCCAGCGCCCTCTCGATAACCGACAGGTTGCGCAACCCGAGAAAGTCCATCTTCAACAGGCCGAGCTCCTCCACCCCGTGCATTTCGTACTGGGTGACGATTGGGGCGTCCTCGGCTCTGCCGCCCGGCTCGGGCTTGCGTTGGATGGGCAGGTGATCGGTGAGAGGATCGCCTGATATCACCACCGCAGCAGCGTGGATACCGTCCTGGCGGCGCATCCCCTCAAGACCTCTAGCTACTTCCACGACTTTCGCAGCGTCAGGGTCGACGGCCACCAGCTCGCGGAGCTCGGCTGCCTGCTTAAAACCGTCCGAGTACTTGGGCGTCTCCTCCAGGCACGCCCACAGCGGGGTGTCCCTCCCCATCACCAGCGGGGGCATCAGCTTGGCTATCCGGTCCCCGAGGCCGTAGGGATAGCCGAGAACCCGGGCTGCGTCACGTACAGCGGCGCGAGCCTTAATCGTCGAGAACGTGACGATCTGCGCCACCCGGTCCCATCCGTAGCGCTCGGCTGCGTAGCGGATCATCTCCGAGCGGTAGCGCTCGTCGAAGTCCATGTCGATGTCGGGCATCTGCTTACGGCCCGGGTTCAAGAAGCGCTCGAAGAGCAGCTGGTAACGGATGGGATCCAAGTCGACGATGCGCAGGCAGTAGGCGACACAGCAGCCCGCGGCGCTTCCACGCCCAGGGCCGACGCGTATGCCGTTCTCTCTGGCGTGGCGGATGAGGTCCCACACCACGAGGAAATAGTCCGAGAAACCCATGTCGGATATGACCGACAGCTCGTAGTCGAGGCGCCGCGCTGCGTCGTCTGGCAGAGGATCCCCGTAGCGCTGCTTGGCGCCTTCGAGGCTGAGATGGCGCAGGTACGCGTCGGCGTCGGCGAATGCCTCCGGGCGGGGGAACGAAGGCAGCTGCGGCCTGCCGAAAGTTATCTCGACGTCGGCCCGCTCGGCGATCCAAAGGGTGTTGTCGCACGCCTCGGGAAGGTCCGCGAACAGGGCGCGCATCTCGGCGGCACTTTTCAGGTAGTGCTCGTCCCCGTGGAACTTGAAGCGCTTGGGGTCGTCTTTTACCGACCCTGTCTGAACGCACAGCAAAGCGTCGTGGGCTTCGGCGTCCGAACGTGAAACGTAGTGGCTGTCGTTCGTGGCGAGAAGAGGCGCTCCGATGCGTTTCGCTAACTCGACCAGCTTCGGGTTGGTCCGTCGCTGTTCGGGGAGCCCGTGATCTTGCAGTTCGACGAACAGCGACTGCCTTCCGAAGATGTCCTGCAGCCTGGCGGCCAGTTTGACGGCCCGCTCGGTGTCGTCGCGCAGAAGCGCCTGAAGGACGACCCCTCCGAGGCATCCTGTGGCGGCTATAAGACCTTCGTGGTATCGCTCCAGAAGCTCCCAGTCGCATCGCGGCTTGTAGAAGTAACCTTCGAGGTACGCGTCGGAGGACAGTTTGAGCAGGTTCTTGTAGCCGGTGCCGGTCTCGGCTAGCAGCGTAAGGTGGTAGTAGAGCTTCTCCCCTGCCTCACCCTCGCCTCCCCCGTCGTCGATGCGGCCCCGCCTAACCGGCCGCTCGAAGCGTGATTCCCCGGCCATGTAGGCCTCGGTCCCTATGATCGGCTTGATGCCCGCTTCGCGTGCGGCCTTGTAGAAGTCGAGGACCCCGTACATGTTGCCGTGGTCGGTTATGCCGATAGCCGGCTGGCCGTCGCGCACCGCGCTCGCTATCACGTCCGGGACGCGTGCAGCCCCGTCGAGCATCGAGAACTCGGTGTGCTGATGAAGGTGTGTGAAAGAAGCTCCCACGAGTTCCGGACGCCTACAGGTAAGTCCCGCTGCGCGGCGCCTCGTCGGCAGAACCGGGGGGAAGGCTACGCTGGCGCATCTGCTCCAGCTGGGCCCGCGCTGCCATCTGCTGGGCGAAGAGGGTCGCCTGTATCCCGTGGAAGAGCCCCTCTAGCCACCCCACCAGCTGGGCTTGAGCGACGCGTAGCTCGGCGTCGCTGGGCACTTCCCCCGGACCGAACGGAGACGACAGCCGTGCGAGCTCGTCCCTCAGGTCGGCGGACAGTCCCTCCGACAGCTCGGCGACGGAAGTGTCGTAGATCTCCCGTAGACGCGTCCTGGAAGCGTCGTCTAGCGGGGCCTGGCGGACCTCCTCGAGGAGCTGCTTGATCATCGAGCCGATCCGCATCACCTTTGCGGGCTGCTCCACCGACTCGGAGGATCGTTCGATCTGCTCGCCGCCCGGCTCGTCGCCGACCACGAAGACCTTGTCTGATACCGGCTGTGGGATCTCTGAGTTCGTCATAACCCCTACAGTCTGCCGCGCCCGCCGACGAGCGGTACGAACATCTCAGCCGGCGTCATCGAACCGTGCCTACAGACCAGCTTGCGGCTATCCGCGGAGTCACCCGGCTCGACGAAAGCTACCGGCTCGAACGCCGCCAAGGCGACATCGCCCAGTCTCGATCGGATCACCCGGTTAACGTCTCCTCCCAGCCAACCTTGCGCTATCACCTCTTCGAGAGTAGCCACCCACCCCTGGTGGCCGAACCTGGACTTTAGCGTCGCTGACAGGCGCTCGGCAGCGGCCGGCGTCGAATCGAAGGTGTGAAACCACCTAAAGCGGGCCTCGCCGGAGGTGAACGCGACCCCGCCGATGCTGGCCGGGTCGACCTCGACAAGGTTCGGACCGACGCTCACCTGCCCGTGATCTGCCGTCACAACCAGCGCCGCGCTGGTAGGGAGCACGTCGAGCAGGTCGCCGACCACCCGGTCCAAAGCGATCAGCTCGGCGTCGTAGTGCTCACCGAAACCTTTCATGTGCGCGATCCTGTCCACCCCGTCGTAATAGGCGTACACGAACTTCTCACCGCGTTCCACCAGACGCTTGACCTCGACGGCCATGCCGGACACCTGATGCCAGCCGACCTGGCGAGCGTCGCGCTGGTGGGCGAGCGTGAAACCGGTCCCGACGAAGTCGGCCTTGCTCACTACGGGAACGTCGGCACCCCCGAACGGCGAGCATAACTGGAAGCCGACCGGGTCCACGTAAGATCTCGCGTCACCCGTCGCTGTCCTCCAGCGAAGCACGTTCATTACCTCCGGCCCGCCGGGTCCTTCCACGACGACCTTGTAGCCGACAACCCCGTGAAGCGCCGGCGGAGCTCCCACCACCAAAGACGTGAGGGCCGCAGCGGTGGTGCTCGGCACCACCGTGGTGATCGGTTGGCCTTCGAGGGCCGCCAGGTTGCCGAGCATTCTCAGACGCTCCGAGAGCTGCAGCCACCCGAGACCGTCTACGACCAAGAGCACGACCTGGTCGGCGCCGATCACGGCCTGGGGAAGCCACCTCGGGCGCTCTGGGGAGCTCGACAGCAATGCCGGCACCACCCTGGCGAGGTTGGCCCCTAGATAGTCGGGTATGACCGCAACCGGCGGGTGCATCTGTTTCAGGGTCACCTCACCACCCTAGAGCTACGATGGGACGGTGAAGGTTTCTACCCGAGGGGACTACGCCAGCCGGGCATTGCTGTCTCTGGCGCTTCACGACGGCGAGAGCGTTCCGACCTCGGTCCGCGACGTGGCAGAGCGGACCGGCCTACCCCAGCCCTATCTGGAGCAGATTCTCCTGGCGCTCAAAGGAGCGGGCCTGGTCCGATCGAAAAGAGGGGTAGGTGGTGGCTACGTCCTGGCCCGCCCCCCGGCCGACATCACTCTCGGCCAGATCGTCAGCGCCGTGGACGGGCCGATCCAGGCCGGCGACTTCGGTGAGCCCCACCAAAACGGCGCTTGCGATCACGAAGGCCAGTGCGTGCTGCTGGCGGTGTGGTCGGAGGTGGGTGGCCACATGCGTACGCACCTCGACTCTTTCTCGCTTGCCGACATGGCAGACCGGGCCAGGGGGACTCCCTCGGCCTAAGGTCCGCCCAAGGACACGGTGGCGCCTTGCAAGCGACCGTGTCCAGTGCCGTCGAGGCCGCCGTCGCCGTAGCCTTCGTGTTCGATCCCGGCGTGATCGTGCGCCTCGGCTCCACCATCGTGGTGGTGGTGACGGCGGTGTTCTTCCGCCAGGTGGGAGTGGCCGACCCCGACCGGCTGGCCTACCCGCTCAGCGAGGCCCGGCCACGGCGAGCGATACGAGCAGGCGTCGCAGTTCACTCGGGGCGTCCCCCCTTTCGACTCGTGGAAGCGTTCCACGATGGGCTCCACGAGGCGGACGTCGGGGCCGAGGTAGCCGCAGTCGACGAGCTCGACTCCCGCGCCGTCAGCCCAGGAGCGAAGCTGTGCTCGCCCGCGCTCGATCAGAAGCCCGTAGCACAGGTACCACCAGCTGACCGCTATCCTGCGGTGCCCGAGTGTTGCGAGCGTCTGGGCGGCCTCGACGATCGTCGGGCTGGTGACACCGCTGAAACCTACGCCGAAACGCCGGTTCCCGGACCATTCGGCGATGAGCCGGCCCGCCTTGTAGGAGTCGCCGTTCGCGTCCGGGTCGGAGGTCCCCCGGGAGACGACGAGCAGCGCTGTGTCGGCGTCGCTGGACCCTGATGCCGCCTCGCCGAGGCTGGCGGCTACCGCTTCGCCGAGGATTTCGACTGCCGCCTTGACAACGCCGAGCGGGCTAGCAAACAGGATCTCAGCACCGGGATGGCGACGGCGCGCTTCGAGCACCACCGCAGGAACGTCGTTCTTGGCATGCCCTGCGCCGAGAAGCACGAGCGGCAGCACGGTTATCCTCCCAGCGCCACGCGCGACCATGGAGTCGATCACCACCCCGGCTGGTGGCTCGGTCATCTCCAAGAAACCGACTTGCACGTCGACGCCCGCCAGGCCGTCCGCTACCAGCGCCGCGAGTTTGCGCATCTCCAAAGCGCTGCGAGGGGACCTGGAACCGTGACCTACCAGAAGGAGACCTTCGCTGACCTTAGCGACGGCCGAAGTTTCGTCTATCACAGGTTCAAAGTTATCGTCGCCGTCCACGCTGTCAGCCGAGCCTAATCCCCGCGAGCTGCGTGGCTTGGGCTACGAGGGCGCCTGACGCGTCCCACACGTAGCAGCTTTCGTCGACCCACCGGCCCTGTATCAGCTGGGCCTGCTGGAGCACCTGGACCGGCCCGGGTTCGGGAAGGGCTCGCACGTAGACGGTTAGGGACAAGGTCGGGACCCATCCGGCCATCTCGACGTCGAAGGTAGCCGGGGGTAAGGCGTCTGCCGCGAAAAGCAGGGAAACCGAGTCGAAGGTCTCCCCGAACGGCAGTGTCAGCCACCCCCTTATCTCGCCTTTGCCCGACGGGTTTGCGTTCATGTATCCGAGCGACGCCGGGTCGAGTCTCAGCTCCACCTGGTCCATGATCGCCACTCGGTGACCGCCCGGCGGGCCCTCCCTCACAGCGACGCAGTCCTCGAAGTCACAGGCCGGCAGAGGACCCGACGGCGCCGACCAATAAGGGGTGCTGGCAGGGTCTAAGCGTCCAACCGTGACATGAGCCTCCACGCAGGTCTCACCTTCCTGCGCGATCCAGGCACGCACCTGGGTCGCTGATCGCCCGTCGCGCAGCACCAACGCCGACACAGTCGCCGGCCCGGGATCGGGCGGCCGCAGATACGTCGCTGCTGTCGCCAGGACCTGAGGCCGTCCTGTCGCTTGCAGTGCGGCCCTTGCGAGCAGCGCCAGAAGGTACCCGCCGTTCGGTTTGCCGCCGATCGTCCAGGCGGCGTCGATGTCCGCATCGAAGTCTCGTTGGTCTCCTTCGGGCCGGAGAGCGCTGAGGGCCGTGACCTCGGCGAAACCCTTGGGTCGCATCCGGCCAGGGTAGCGGTCCGAGCCGGCAGAAAGAAAAGCCGTCTAGCGGCCCTGGCGTAGCGTTGGGAATGTCTTAAGGGTGCTTGCACCGGCGTATGGCATGATCTAGCCCGCGATGAAAGCGACCGACGCCGAGGAACTGCTGGTGCATGGGATCCGCCCCGGGACAGACAGACGTCTCCTGTCGTGAGCAATCAGGGGCCGGGCTGAGACGATGACCCTCCTCGGACCGAGGCTGGTAGTAGCAGGGACCGCGTCAGGGGTCGGCAAGACCACCGTCTGCACCGGCATCCTCGCTGCTCTGACTCGCAGGGGCGTCAAGGCTGCTGGGGCGAAGATCGGCCCCGACTTCATAGATCCCGGCTACCACGCAGCGGCGTGCGGCCGGCCACCGCGCAACCTCGACGCTTGGATGTGCGGCCTGGACCGCATGCCCTCGCTTGCCGCACGAGCTGGCGAGGGTCAGGACTTGCTCGTGGCAGAAGGTGTCATGGGACTCTTCGACGGCGCCGCCGACCGCAGCGCCTCGTCGACAGCCGACGTGGCCCGCGTGCTGCGGGCCCCTGTGATCCTTGTCGTCGACGCGTCGGCGATGGCCGCTTCCGTTGGGGCTGTCGTGCACGGTTTCGCCAGTTTCGACCGCTCCGTAGCCGTGTCGGCGATCGTGTTCAACAGGGTCGGCTCCGACGGTCACGAGACAATGCTCAAAGAAGCCGTCGCCGAGCTGGGGATACCGGTCGTAGGCGCTCTCAGACGCGACGAACGCTTTGCGTGGAGGGACCGCCACCTCGGTCTTATGCCGGTATCCGAAGACCCAGTCGGCGTCCGGTCCTCCCTTGAGCGGCTCGCCTCCGCTATCGAAGCCTACGTCGACTTAGACGCTGTCGTCGCGGTAGCGCGCAGCGCTGAGGCACTCGAAGCGCAAGTGGCGGAAGCACCCAAGAGGATCGGACCCTCGCGCATCGCCGTGGCCGCAGGCCCGGCTTTCAGCTTCACCTATACCGACACCGTCGAAACCCTTCGTGCAGCTGGCGCCGAGGTGGTCACCTTCGACCCTCTAGTAGACGAAACCCTCCCCTACTCGAAACCCTCCCTGCCACCGAGGCGGTCGCCGTCCGATCCTTCGAGCACTGAAGGCGGGGAACTGGACGGTCTTTTGATCGGGGGCGGCTTTCCCGAGCTCTACGCGGAAGCCCTCTCTGCAAACCGGCGGCTTCTCGACGGGATCAGACGAGAAGTGGCCGGCGGTCTGGTCACCTGGGCCGAGTGTGGTGGCCTGCTCGTCTTGTGCGAAAGCCTCGACGGTCATTCCCTCGCCGGCGTCGTGCCCGCACACGCTGAGATGACCAAGACCCTGACCCTCGGGTACCGAACTGCCGTTACCACGACGAGATCCCCGCTAGGTCCTGAGGGAACCGTCCTGAGGGGCCACGAATTCCATTATTCGCGTGTCTCCCCGCCAGGTTCCGCGCTGGCGATGCGGGCCAGGTTCGGCGAAGGCCACGACGGCTACGCCACCGAGAACCTCATCGCCACCTACCTGCACTACCATCCCGGCGGCAACACCGCCCCCCTGGAGTCCTTCGCAACCAGAACTGCCCTACGTAGGGTATCACGTAGGGCAGGATTGGGCTAGTGTCAGTGGTGTGCACAAGAGCAGCATCTACCTGCCCGAGGAGACGAAGTCCGCGCTGAGCAGACAAGCCAAGCGGGCAGGGCTGTCCGAAGCCCATCTGATCCGCAAGGCTCTTGAAAGTGCCCTGTCGCAGCCCCCGCCACGCCCGGAACGGCCCGGGGCGACACGTGACCTTGTTGCTTCCCTGCCAGCTGACGCGCGGGTACCCGGGCGCCTCGTAGGCATCGGCGTCGGACCCGGGGAGCCGGATCTGATAACGCTCAGGGCTGTCGAGGCGCTGAGACGAGCGGACGTGGTCGTCGCTCCGAGCAGCGCCCTCGACGCTGTAGGGCGTGCCGAGGCTATCGTACGTCAAGTCGCCCCAGAAGTGGCCGTCGTCAGAGTTGCCTTCGACATGTCGCCTTCCAGACGAGCCAGGGACAAATCCATCGAACAGGCGGCGGGTGTCGTCTGCGGATTCTGCGAAAAGGGCAGCGAGGTGGCATGGATCACTCTCGGAGACCCGTTGGTCTACTCGACGTTTCCGTCGGTCGCCGAAGCCGTGAAGCGTCGGAGACCCTCGACCGTCGTATGCCAGGTTCCTGGGATAATGGCATTCCAGGCGCTAGCGGCGCGGACGTCGACGGTCGTTGCCGACGAACGCACCAAAGTGACCATCAGGACCGCTCTCGAAGGCGAGGACCTCGGACCCGACTTAGATGACGGGGACACGACACTTGTCGTCTACAAGGGCGGCCGCCGCCTTCCCGAGGTTGCCGCCGCAGCGTCAATCTGCGGCCGGGACCAAAGCGCCGTAGCGGGCGAACTACTGGGAATGCCGGGCGAGCGGGTGGGAGCGCTGGCTAAAATGGCCGCTCGCGGACCGGCCTCCTACCTTGCCACGGTGATCCTTCCCTTCACCCGCGTTCCCACAGCCACAGTCGAAGGGGCCGAACAAAGCGACCGTTGGGAGCTGGGATGATCTCCTTCGTTGGCGCTGGACCCGGCGCAGCCGACCTCGTCACGCTGCGAGGCGCACAGAGGCTCGCCGGCGCCGACGTCGTCGTGTGGGCGTCGTCACTTGTCCCCGAGGCCCTCCTCGAACATTGCAAACCAGACGCGACGATCCACGACTCCTCGGTGATGACACTTGAGGATGTCCTCGCTGTCTACGAGGCCAATCCCGAGCCGGCCAAGCTAGTGCGCTTACACTCTGGCGACACCTCCATCTACTCGTCGATCGGCGAGCAGATCGACTGGTGCAAGGCGCACGCACGCCCGTGGGAGATCGTCCCCGGAGTGACCTCGCTGGCGGCCGCTGCCGCCGTGCTCGGTCGGGAGTTGACACAACCCGGGGTCGCCCAGAGCGTAGTGATAACGCGTCTGGCTGGTCGCACCGCGAAGTCGATGCCGGCCGGCGAGGGACCCGCCGCGTTCGCTCCCCACGCGACCACACTCGCCGTCTTCTTGTCAGCCGCCCGCCCCGACGAGCTGCAAGACGAGCTTCTATGCGAAGGTTCTGGGTACACAGAAGCGACACCCGCAGCGGTGGTGGAACGAGCCACTTGGCCCGACGAGCGCGTCACGTCCACGACGGTGGGTGAGCTCGCCAACGCTATACGAAGCACCGGCAGCACCCTGACGGTCTTGGTCCTCGTCGGCGAAGCGCTGAGAGATTCGCCGGTAGCGCTGCGCTCACACCTCTACACACCGAGTTTCACCACCACCTATCGCCTGCGGTCCGCACCCGGGACCACGTCGGGCAGACCGTCAGCGAACCGGCGTTGAACACCAAGCCCGCCAGAGCCCACCGCAGTCCCAGCAACGTCGAACCTCACGAACCGCCTATGGCGCCAGAGGTAAGAGCAGCGAAAGGTCTGCGCACCGGTTGGACGACCGGGACGTGCGCCTCTGCTGCGGCGAAGGCTGCGGTGATCGGACTCACAACCGGCAGAGTGCCTGCGCAAGTGGATGTCGCCCTGCCTGACCGGCACCGGGTGACTTTCGATGTGCTGTCGCCGGAACCGTCGGACCCGACCGCAGCTGGTGTGGTCAAAGACGCCGGCGACGACCCCGACGTGACCCACGGCGCTGTCATTACCGTGCGCGCCCGTCGGGCGGGATCAGACTGTCGATCCGACGATTCGGTGGAGATCCTCGCAGGGCCGGGCGTCGGAACCGTCACCTTGCCCGGCCTCGGCCTCGAAGTGGGCTCGCCGGCGGTGAACCCGGTGCCGGCGCGGATGATACGCCAGGCCGTCCGAGAGGTGACCCCCATCCCTGTGTCTTTGACAGTGTCAGTTCCCGGCGGGGAAGCGATGGCCGCCCGCACTTCCAATGGGCGTCTCGGCATAGTAGGCGGGATATCTATCCTCGGCACGACCGGCATAGTCCGGCCCTTCTCTACGGCCGCGTGGCGTGCGAGCGTCGTCCAGCAGGTGCAGGTCGCTGCGGCGCAGGGGCGCTTCGAGGTGGTCCTCTCCACGGGAGGTCGCACCGACGCTGCAGCCCAACGCCTGTACCCGCAACTTTCCCCCGTCTGCTTCGTCGAGGTCGGGGACTTCACGGGGATAGCGCTGCGCAAAGCGGCCTCGCTGGGCGTCGTCACCGTGACGTTCGTCGGCATGGCCGGCAAGATCGCCAAGCTGGCTGCGGGCGTGATGATGACCCACTACCGGCGTTCGAGAGTCGACTCCCAGCTCCTCGCCGAGGTTGCGGAAGCCTGCGGCGCACCTGCGCGTGTCATCGAAGCCGCATCCGCGACCGCTACTGCCCGGCATTTCGCCGAGACCTGCTTGGAGGAGGGGGCCGTCGGCGTGCTTGAACAGCTCTGCGTCCGCGCCGCAAGAAACTGCGCCGTGCACATGGCGGCATCGTCGAGCGTTGCGCCTGTCGTTAGGGTCGTCATGGTCGACTTCGACGGGGCGGAGGTCATCGCCCGTGGGTGACGGCACCTCAAGCACCGAGACGGGCATGGTGCACCTTGTGGGGCTTCTAGGCGGGGAGAGCTTCGCTAGGTCGTCACGCGAAGCGGTTAGCACGGCAACGGTGATCGCCGGTTCGGCTTCGAATCTGCAGTCGGTCATCCCTCCTCGTGGCTGCAGGGTGCTCGTCTTGGAATCCGACCTGGCTGGGATGCTCGAACGCTTGGCGCGCGAAGCCGCTGACGGCGAACGCGTCTGCATATTGTGCAGCGGCGACCCCGGCTTTTTCGGTCTCGCCCGGTTGGCAACCCAGGTTGTACATCCGAGGTTTCTGCGGGTTCACCCCGCTCCTTCTTCAGTTTCGGTGGCTTTCGCTCGCGCGCGCATGAACTGGGAGGACGCAGTCGTGGTTTCTGCCCACGGCCGGCCCGGCGGAGCTCACGCAGCGGCCGAGGCGATCCTGCGCCATCCCAAGGTAGCGGCTCTCTGCGGACCCGACTCCCCCCCTCAGCTGATCGGACGTCTCGCGATAGAGGCCGGAGCGGGCCTGCGGGAGGTGCTCGTCGGAACGTCGCTTTGCGAGGAGGGAGAGAGGATATGGCAGGGAAACCTCGAGGACCTCGCCCGGGGCGACTTCGATCCTGCTTCGGTGGTAGTCGCGACCGCCGCCACGCCAGTGACTTCGAAGGCGAACCTGCGATGGGGCCGCCCGGAAGACGAGTTCGCCCACCTGAGGGGCATGATCACCAAGGCGGAGGTCCGGGCGGTCGCCATCTCCAAGCTCGAGCTTCCCAGCGCTGGCGTGATGTGGGACGTCGGAGCAGGGTCGGGCTCGGTGTCAGTAGAAGTCGCTGCTGTCACCCCCGGCCTTTGCGTGTACGCGCTGGAAAGGGATCCGTCGCAGCTGCAGGTCCTGCGCGCGAACACGACAGGCAGCCAGGTCAGGGTGCTCGAAGGTGAAGCTCCCGGAGCGTTCGACGCTCTGGCCGACCCCGACAGGGTTTTCGTCGGCGGCGGTGGAATCGCGGTGCTCGACGCTGCGCTTGCGAGGCTTCGCCCTGGAGGAAGAGCGGTCGCCGTGTACGCATCGATGAGCCGTGCCCTCGACGGGGCGCAAAGACTTGGGTCGATGATCCAGCTTTGCGTCAGCCGCGCGGCACCGATCGGCGAGGAGGGATCCCTTCGCCTGAGAGCCGAGAACCCGGTGTTCGTCTGCTGGGGTCCCGATAGCGAAACGCGACGGGCGAGATGAGCGGATCCCAGATGAGCGGATCCGGGCGCCAGGCGCGCGTCGTATCGGTGTCGATAACCGACAGGGGTGCTGCGTTGGCAGCGAAGCTTCCCTACGAGCACCGCCAGGGGCGGTTGATGGACACCGTCCGCGAGGAGTGGGAGCACTGCGACGGGTTGATCGTCTTCGCCGCGGCTGGCTTGGTGGTCCGGGCTGTGGCAGCTCTGCTTCGCGACAAGCACCACGACCCTGCCGTGGTGTCTGTCGACGAGACCGGTCAGCACGCAGTGGTGCTCCTCGGCGGTCACCAACGTAACGGCAACGACCTTGCGCGACAAGTAGCCGCTTTGACGGGTGCGACTCCGGTCATCTCGACTGCCACGGACCTCGCGGGTCTACCAGCCGTGGACGCGATCGAAGGTTTCACCGCCCGGGGCGACATAGCCGGGCTCTCGAGACAGTGGCTTGACGGCAACCCGCCGACCTTGAGCGTCGACGACGCCCTCCGGTCATGGCCAGTTCCGTCATGCCTGGCCGATCTTGCGACGACCGATGCGACGGAGCAGACCGATATGGCCGCGTCACCGCTGCTCAGAGTCAGCGACTGCGTCACCGACACTCGACCCGGCGAGGTCACGTTGGTTCCCCGCTGCTTGGTGGTCGGGGTCGGAGCTAGCAAGGGAGCGTCGACCGAAGGCCTATACGACGCTGTCCACCAGGCTCTGAGCTCAGCCGGATTGGACGTGTCGGCCGTCGCCGCTGTCGCCACCTTGGACGCCAAGGCAGCCGAACCAGCCATCGTGGAGCTGGCAGAGCGCCTGGGTGTGGGGATCGTCTCCCTCGGAGCGTCGCTGCTGTGCTCTGTCGAAGTCCCAAACCCGAGCGAGATCGTGAGGAAAGCGGTCGGCACCCCGTCTGTGGCCGAGGCTGCCGCAGTCGTCGCCGCCGGACCCGGGTCTCGTCTCGTGTCGACGAAGACCATAAGCGCAACCCGAGACTCCACGGTCGCCATCGCTCGGCGACTGTCCGCTGCCGGGTCTCTCCACGTAGTTGGGCTCGGCCCGGGCCACCCGGCCATGAGAACCTTCCAGGCAGCTGCGGCGGTGAGGCACGCCGAGGTTGTCGTCGGCTACAGCGGCTACATCGACGCGGCCCGCGACCTCCTGTCAAGCTCGCAGCAGGTGATCTCATACCCTATCGGCGCCGAGGGCGACCGGGTACGCCACGCTTTGGAACTCGCTGCGCAAGGTCGCAGAGTAGCGCTGGTCTGCTCGGGTGATCCCGGGATCTACGCCTTGGCTTCGCTCACATTCGAAGTCGCCGAAGAGCTCGCTGCGTTCAGCGTGACGCCCGTAGTGCATGTCGTGGCGGGGGTCACAGCCGCGTTGAGCGCAGCCGCGCTCCTCGGGGCGCCCCTCGGGCACGACCACGCCACGGTGTCGCTGTCGGATCTTCTCACCCCCTGGGAGCACATAGAACGTCGGGTCGTCGCTGCCGCCGAGGGGGACTTCGTCGTATCGTTCTACAACCCGCGCTCAGCACGGCGGTCGACGCAGCTGCCATCAGCTTTGAAGATCATGTCCCGGCACAGAGCCCCTTCGACACCGGCCGCAGTGGTAACCGACGCCGGGCGGCCCACCCAAACGGTAATCCGGACGGTCCTCGGAGATCTCGACCCGCGAGCAGTCGGAATGTTCTCGCTGGTGGTGGTCGGCTCCACGACGACCCGATGGATCGGCGATCGCATGGTGACGCCGAGGGGATACCGGCCGTGACCGTGAGCGTCGACACCTGCTGCAGTGGCTGCGGTTCGTGCGTCGCCACGTGCCCTACCAGGGCGATCTCCCCGCTGGTGGGCGGCCTGGTCGTGACAGACGGGCTCTGCAACGACTGCCTCGCCTGCGTCGAGGTCTGCCCGACCGACGCGATACAACGCTGCGACCCAGCGATACTGGCGGTTTCGACGTGACCTCGTGGCGACCACAGATCCATCCGATCGAGATCGAGTCCTACTCGATCATGGCGTCACGCGTAGACCTGTCGTCGTGGTCCGAGCCTGCCAGATCCGTGGTCGCTCGCATGGTTCACGCGACTGCCGACGAGAGCTTCGCCTCGTCGGCCCTGGTCGGATCCCTGGCTGTCCAACGGGCGATCGAAGCAATCCAATCCGCAACGCCCGTGGTGTGCGACTCCCGGATGGTCGTAGCTGGGATGCCCGCGCTCGGCGCTATCGCCCCGGTCATATGCGCGCTTGATCTGGTCGACGGCGTGAAATCCCTTTCCGGGGAGGGTCCGGGTGCCGGGCAGGGTGGAGTCGGGCGGCACCTAGGTGCCGGAGAGGGCCAAGGTGCCGGAGAGGGCCAAGGTGCCGGAGAGGGCCAAGGTGCCGGAGAGAGCCTAGGTGCCGGAGAGGAAGGCAGGCTACCTGGGAGCGCCGTGGGTTACCGCAGCTCGCAGCCGGCATCGTCTGGGGACACCCGGTCCGCCGCCGCGATCCGCGAAGCCGCTAATCGTCACCCCCAGGGGGCCCTGTGGGTGATCGGTAATGCCCCTAGCGCTTTGGCGATGCTCTTGGACCTACACGAGGCCGGCCTGCTCGAGCCGGCAGCGGTCGTCGGTCTTCCAGTCGGATACGTCGGCGCCGAGCGCGCTAAGAGGCGCCTGTGGGAATCTTCGCTCGGCGAGGTTTCGATCACCAACTCGGGCGAGCGGGGCGGCAGCCCCGTCGCCGCTGCAGCCGTGAACGCCATCGTTCGCCTGGCAGCTAGCTGAGGCTCCCGGCAACCCCCGACAGGCCTGCAAGAACGTCCGACAAGTCAGCCGGCAGCGGCGACGAGAACTCCATCCGAAGGTTGCTGGCGGGATGGTCGAATCCGAGAGTGCCCGCGTGAAGGAACACCCGTTCGGGCCTCAACAGACTCTTGAAAGGCCCGGAGCGGCCTCCGTAGCGGGCGTCGCCGACGACGGGGTGGCCGATCGCCGACACGTGCACCCTGATCTGGTGAGTCCTTCCGGTTTCGAGGGTCAACGCCAGGTGGGTGCACTCGGTAGCCCCCCCGTACCTGCCTATGACCTCGTAGCGGGTTCTCGCCTCGCGGCCTCCTGCTCGGACACTGAAACGGGTCGGGTCGCGGGGGGAACGGCCCAGCGGGGCGTCGATCATCCCAGCGTCCGATTCGAGTAGGCCGCGCACCAGAGCCTGGTAGCGACGCGTCACGGTCCTGCTTGAGAACTGGCCGACCAGGGACCGGAGCGCCCTGTCGGTCCGAGCGACGACGAGCAGCCCGGAGGTGCCCTTGTCCAGCCTGTGCACGATACCGGGCCTGCCATCCCCGCCGGGACCCTCCAGCGCTGAAAGATCAGGGAACCTGCGACACAGGGCCTGCACGAGCGTTCCGGCGGCATTGCCTGCGCCCGGATGAACGACCAAGCCAGCCGGCTTCTCGACGACTATCACCTCGTCGTCTGCGTGTAGCACTTCTAAGTCGGAGTCGTCCAAGCCGGCTAAAGGCAAGTCCGCGGCGGCTTCGCCGGCCGCCAAGGAACGGTCCTGGGTCAGGTCGGCGCCGATGCCGGCGCTTACAGCTACCGTTTCGCCCTCGCGAACTTTACGGCTCCTGTGGGTCAGGACCCGACCGCCGACGCTTACCGCCCCCGAGGAGATCATCTCGTCGACCCGGCTCCTGGCAAGCCCACTGACAAGCGATATTACCCTGTCGATCCTCTCCCCGTCGAGCGCTGGCGGCACCGACCAGCGCTGCGGGTCAGTCACTGCTGCGCTCTTGAGCATTATGAGTCTGAGCTTTGCGCGCCTGGGGATTGCGGTAGGAGATGAGCAGTACTACCACACCCACGACCACACAGCTGTCCGCCACGTTGAATACCGGCCACCACCGAACCGCCTGAATGAAGTCGACGACTCCGCCCGGGTAGCCGGGGATGTGGCGGAACGCACGATCTCCGAGGTTGCCGAGCGCCCCGCCGAGCAGGAGACCCAGACCGACGAGAGTTCCGGCGTTCGCCCGAGATGAAACCCTCCGGGTGAAAAGGACGAGGGCGCACACCGCGACGACGACCACCGCTTCGAGTATCGGCGTTACACCTCGCCCGAGGCTGAACGCCGTTCCGGTGTTGAAAGTGAGAAGGAAGTTCGCAGGGCCTATTACGTGGCGGGGCCGGCCCGGTGAGAGATTGGACAGAGCCCAATCCTTGGTGAGCACGTCCGCGCCTATCACAGCCGCGGCCACGAAAGCTACAAGCGCTACCCTCAGCCGGCCACGCGGCTTGGTCACTTCGACGTTGCGGTGGCTCACCTGTGAGCTCACCGCAGCGTCACCTTCTCGACGACAAGCCCCCACTTTTGCACGCCACGCACAACGCGGCGTAGGGCAGGGCCTCCAAACGGGCCTCGGGTATGGGCTGTCCGCAGTGCTCGCAGATCCCGTAGGTGCCGTCGTCGATCTTGGTGAGGGCCCGGTCGATTTCAGCGACCGTGGCACGAGCCTGGGCGGATAGGTACAAGTCGATCTCGCGGTCGACGTTGGCAGTGCCGCCTTCGCCTCCCTCCTCGTCGAACTGAACGTCGCCGGGCTCGTGTTCGAGCGCAAGCGAGTCCGCTTGCGCTTTGAGCGCCTCCGCCGAGCCGATGTAGTCGGCTCTCTCGGCGAGGAGAGTCTCCCGCTGCGACTCGAGAAACTTCTTGTGGTGCGCCTCCGGCGCTCCGGCTTTCTTGCGCGCAACCGCCTTGCGTCCGCTCGGCGTGGGCTCTCCCTCGATCGGAGCAAGGTTTTCTGATGGCGCCACGGTCTGTTCCGCTACGTCCACATCACCGTCGGTACCTGACATCAAAGCCTTCTTGTGCACCACTAGAGCTGTCCTGAATTTGCACCCGAGCCTGACCCGGCGGGCGTGTAACGATAACACTTGGAGGAGCGGATCTAATCCCGTCCGAGACGCCAACTGGCATCTTCGTCGGAGCCGTTGGAGTCGCCGGCGGTCGTTCGCGGACCGTGAGCTGGTGGGACACGTCTCGCTGCCTGGGGGAGGGTAGGTTGGAAAGGTGCCCGGCGACCGTGATCTAGAACCTGACGAGGCCGTCCGAAGCGGAACTCCCGCTTATCCCGACGTACCCCGATCCCCTGACCTTCCCCGCCTCGAGGAGGACGTGCTGAGCTCATGGAACGCAGACAGGACTTTCGAGCGTTCCGTCGAAGCCCGCCGAGGCGGGGAGGAGTTCGTCTTCTACGACGGCCCGCCATTCGCTAACGGGTTGCCGCACTACGGTCACCTGTTGACAGGGTTCGTCAAGGACGCCGTTCCCCGCTACCAGACAATGCGTGGCCGCGTCGTGGAGCGCCGTTTCGGCTGGGATTGTCATGGGCTTCCCGCCGAGGTGGAGGCCGAGAAGCAGCTGGGCGTGTCCGGCCATGTCGCTATCAGCAGGTACGGGATTGCGGCTTTCAACGATTTCTGCCGCACTTCGGTGCTTCGCTACACCGAGGAATGGCGTCGCTACGTGACCCGTCAAGCCCGCTGGGTGGACTTCGACAACGACTACAAGACGATGGATACCTCCTACATGGAGAGCGTCATGTGGGCCCTCGCCCAGCTGCACGACCGGGGCTTGCTCTACGAGGACTACCGGGTTCTCCCTTATTGTTGGGAATGCGAGACTCCCCTGTCGAACTCGGAAACCCGCCAGGACGACGCCTACCGCGACCGCCAAGATCCAGCCGTTACGGTGGCTTTCCACCTCGGCGGGGATGACCCGATGGACTTGTGGGTTTGGACGACTACGCCTTGGACTTTGCCTTCCAACCTTGCCCTGGCGGTAGGTCCCGACATCGTGTATGCCGTCTTCGAGAGAGACGGCCGCCGTTTCGCTCTCGGCGAGGAGCGCGTCGAGGCCTACGAGAAGTCGCTAGTTGGAGCGACGCGGGTGGGTACCATCCGGGGCGCCGACCTGGTCGGACGGAGCTACGAACCGCTGTTCGGGTTCTTCTCCGATGCACCTGGCGCGTTCGTCGTGCTGAGCGGCGCGTTCGTGAACACCGAGGATGGCACCGGCATAGTGCACATGGCGCCGGGCTTCGGAGAGGACGACCAGACGGTATGCGCCCAAGCGGGAATAGCCGTAGTCTGCCCTGTCGACGAGCGCGCCCGTTTCACCTCCGAAGTGCCCGACTTCGAGGGACTGCAGGTCTTCGAAGCGAACCAGCCCGTGATTCGGGCTCTCAGGGACAAGGGCTGCCTGGTACGCTCCGACTCCTACGTGCACTCCTACCCGCACTGTTGGAGGAGCGACACTCCTCTCGTCTACCGGGCCGTGTCGTCTTGGTTCGTGAAAGTGACGGCCATAAAAGAGCGGCTCCTCGCTGCGAACGCCGAGATCGGCTGGGTGCCTGAGCACGTGAGGGACGGTTCTTTCGGCCGCTGGCTTGAAAACGCTCGGGACTGGTCGATCTCACGGAACCGCTTCTGGGGTTCGCCGATACCGGTCTGGAAGAGCGACAACCCGGACTATCCGCGGGTGGACGTCTACGGGAGCCTCGACGAGCTCGAAGCGGACTTCGGGGTTCGCCCGACCGACCTTCACCGGCCGGCCATCGACGAGCTGACACGGCCGAACCCTGACGACCCGACCGGTAAGTCGACCATGCGCAGGATCCCAGATGTCCTCGACTGCTGGTTCGAGAGCGGGTCCATGCCTTTTGCCCAGGTGCACTACCCGTTCGAGAACAAGGCGTGGTTCGAGACTCATTTCCCCGGGGATTTCATCGTCGAGTACATCGGCCAGACCCGAGGCTGGTTCTATACGCTGCACGTGCTCGCCGTTGCGCTGTTCGACCGTCCCGCATTTTCGAACTGCCTCGCTCACGGGATACTTCTGGGCGAGGACGGAGCGAAGATGTCCAAGAGGCTTCGCAACTACCCGGACCCCCAGGCGATGTTCGACCTCTACGGCGCCGACGCGATGAGGTGGTTCCTCCTTAGCTCGACGATCATGCGGGGTGGCGACATGATCGTCGACGAGTCGGGGATCAGAGCCGCCGTGCGCTCCGGCGTGCTTCCCTACTGGAACGCTTGGTACTTCTTTTCCCTCTACGCCAACGCCGACCGCCGCAGAGCGAATCAACGCAGAGTCGACTCCACAAACCTTCTGGACCGATACGCGCTGGCGAAACTCGCTGGGACCGTGGCAGCAGTCACCGAGGCGATGGACTCCTACGACCTGTCAGGAGCGACGGCGCTGATCGAGTCGTTCTTGGACTCGCTGGACAACTGGTACATCCGCCGCAGCAGGGACCGATTCTGGGGCACAGGCGCCGGTCGGGAGGCTGACACCCAGGACGCTTTCGACACTCTTGCCACGGTCTTGGAGGTACTCAGCAGGCTGGTCGCTCCTTTGATGCCGATGGTCTCCGAGGTCGTGTGGCGGGGCCTCACGGGCGGGGATTCGGTGCACCTGGCTGATTGGCCTCGAGCAAGTCAGCTTCGGGAGGACCCGTCGCTCGTCGCTCGAATGGATCTAGCCCGCGAAGTGTGCGGGGCGGCGCACTCACTTAGGAAGGCGAACAAGCTTCGAGCGAGGCTTCCGCTCGCGCAGCTGACGGTAGCAGGACCGCACGCAGCGGATCTCGCCGAGTTCGCCGAGCTGATCGCCGACGAGGTTAACGTCCGTTCGGTTGTCCTCAGCGAGGACGCGACGCCTTTCGCGAACCCGCAGCTCAGCGTTGTCTTCAAGGTAGCTGCCCCGCGGATCGGAGCCGCCATACAGGCCGTGGCGACCGCTGCCAAGCGAGGCGACTGGGAGCTCCTCGTCGACGGCACCGCCCGGGTCGGAACCGAGATCCTCCGTCCCGGCGAGTTCGAGATGAAAGTCAGTCCGCTCGACGCGTCGAACACTCGGCCGTTGGCGAGCATGGCCGGAGTCGTGGTGCTCGACATGGACGTCACTTCGGAGCTCGAAGTCGAAGGCCGAGCCAGGGACCTGGTCAGAGAAGTCCAGCAGTTACGCCGAAACGCCGACCTCGACGTGTCGGACCGCATAAATCTGAGCGTGTCAGGAAACGAAATGCTCAAAGTCGCCGTAGACGCGCACTACGAATGGATCGCCGAGCAGGTCCTCGCAGCCTCGCTTCTATACATTGACACGGCCGACGACGGGGACCAATGGACTACGGTCACCTTGGCAGACGGGACAGCAGCTTCGATCCTAGTCGAGCGGGCCTAGTTCTAGCCGAGCTGGCCTCGTCGAGCGGGTCGACTGGGCGGAAGCGACGCGACGGTCAGCGCCGTCGCCGCAGACGGCCGCCTATCCGATGGTCGTCAACGTAGCGGTCGTTGTCGTCGAAGAAGTCGTCCATGGCCCGGTCGTCGCTATAGGCGTCCCCGCCGGCAGAAGAGCTGGGGTCAATGTCGTCTGGCTGGGTCGGCAGCAGCTGGGTCGCCTCGGCGTCGACCGCCGGCCAGGCAGCCGTCTCGGTGGAAGCCGGTTGGCGAGCGGGCGGGTCGGTTTCAACTTGGATGACAGGCGCCGGGGCTGCCGAGCTCGCCGGGACGGCGGCGTTGCGCCTAGAGAGGCTGTCGCCGCCCCGCAAGCTTGGTGCCGGCCACATCGTGCCGAGACGCTCCACAGCCGACAGAGCCTCGCTGAGAGACTCGACGACGTGGGACTTGTGCTCTTCGAGCCACCTTTGGAGGGTTTCGACCTCCAGCTGCACCTGCGACCTTTGCGATTCGAGCCTGGAAAGCTCTGAGCGGGCCTCTGAGATCGCATCTTCGAGGGTGCGGCGACCTTGCTGCTCCGCCTCGGAGACGATGCTGTCAGCCTGCTGCTGAGCTGACCCGATGATTCTCGACGCCTGCTCTCTTGCTTCGGCTACAGCCATGTCGGCGGTGCGCTGCGCCAAGACGAGAGTACGTCGAAGCGTGTCGTCTGTAGCGCTTGTGTCACTGGCAGCCTGCTCAGCCCGTTGGGCCCGCTCAGCCGCCTGACGTAGACGATCCTGGAGGACCTCGATGCCTGCGGCGACCTGTTCGAGGAACTGATCGACGTCCTCGGGGTGGTAGCCCCGCATCTTCTCCCGGAACTCGACTTCTCTGAGTGTCTTGGGCGAGACTTCCATTCCCCCATCCTAGACCAGCGCCGCCACCGGCGCCGGGATCTGCCGAGCCCCCAGCACCGAGGCCCATCCGATCAGCTCAGATTGGAAGGCGACCTAGGACGTCGTTTACGAAGAGCTGCACGACGATGATCGCCACGAGGAACGACAGGTCGATCATGCCTATCGGAGGGATGATCCTGCGAAACGGGGCCAGCACAGGCTCTGTCACGGCAAACACCAGCCGCCGGACAGGGTTGAGGGGGGAGCTTGGGCTGTAGGGGAACCAGCTCAAAAGCGCACGGGCGAAGAGTATCAGGACGTAGACCTCGCCTAGGTCGAAGAGGGGGTTACCCGAGCGGAAGCTAAAGAACACGGTGAATGCTCAGGACCTGTAGCCGCGCTCTTGAAGGCGGCGCCGCTCCTCCGATGAGACTTCGACGCTGGAAGGAGTGAGGAGGAACACGTTGTCGTCGATCTTTTCCATGGCACCGTTGAGCGCGTAAGTGACACCGCTGCAGAAGTCGATCATTCTCCTGGCCAGCTCCCGTTCGCAATCTTGAAGGTTGACCACGACGGGCTGGCCGTTGCGGAAGCGGTCCCCTATCAGCTGGGCGTCGGCGAACCTGGTCGGTTCCACCACGTGAGGCTTCGCGGTGTGGACGGGGCTCAGCGGCCGCACGACAGCCGCCCTCGGCGTCACCGACACTGTGGGGACTGCCGTCTCTCCGGACTCCCTGTAGCCGGACTCCCTGTAGCCGGACTCCCTGTAACCAGCGTCACGCGAGGTTTGATCCCAACCGGCCGTCTCGCGAGCAACAGGTCTCACTGATGATACTGCTGGCTCTGGGTCGGCGTGACGACGCGACGGAACCGAGGGTTCGTCGTAGTCGTAGTCATCAAACTCGTCGTCGGCCAAACCTAGATAAACCATGGCCTTCTTCATGATCCCTGCAGCCATCGAGATCCTCCTCAGGTCTCATTGTAGCTGTGCGCGCCCTGCTGAGAGGGTCGCTCGCCGAAGAGGACCCGACCGAGCCGGAGCACCGTAGCGCCCTCTTGGACTGCTATCTCGAAGTCGTCGCTCATACCCATGGACAGCTCAGCCAGGCCCAGACTCTCGGAGCGGCGAGCCAACCAGCGAAAGCAGCGTCTCGCCTCGCCAGGCGAGCCCCTCGGAGCGACGGTCATCAGGCCGCTCAGGGCGACGGAACTCCTCCCGGCCGCCTCTACCAGCGCGTCGAGGTCGTCGGGGTCGCAGCCCGGCCTGCCGGGCACCCGGGCCACGTTCACCTGCAGAAACACCTCGCTGTCGGGGCTCGATTCGGCTATCGCGATGAGCGAGCGCGAGCGGTCTACGCCGTGCCATGCACTCACTACCGCTGCAAGCGGCCTGATCTTGTTGTGCTGCGGGCTGCCGAGATAGTGCCACTTCGGACCCGGGGTTGTGCTGCGAGCCTTTACGAGCAGCTCCTGGGCGTAGTTCTCGCCCAGGTCGGACAGGCCGGCGGAGAGCGCCTCCTCGACGACATCGACTCCGAAACCCTTGGTTACAGCGACTATGCGAACCTCGTCGGGGGATCGCCCTGCCGCTTGGATCCTCCGGCGGACCTCGACGAGGCGCCCAGCCAGGTCACTCTCATACCGATCCACCGGCTTAGCTCAGCTCCGCCATATCACCGTGGCTTGGCGTCGCTGGGTCGACTGAGCCCTCCAAGACCACAGGCCCGAGCTGTGCGCTGTGCACTCGCGCGACGTGCCAACGAGAGAGGCTCCTGCTGCCCGCAGAGCTGCGCCGACACCTGCCGGCAGATCCAACGACAGGTTGCCCCGACTGTCAAGACCTTGCAGAGAGCAGCCCAGACGCGCCTCGACTTCGGCTAAGTCCTGCCTAGCGAATGCGTAGCAGCACGGGTGGATGCACGGTCCTAGCACCGCGTAGATCCGGGTGGCGCCCAGACGTCTCATGCTCTGCACGGTCGCTTCCAGCACTCCTGCTCGAAGCCCACGCCAACCCGCGTGAGCAATGCCAATCACTCCCTCGGGGCTCGACATGGCGACCGGAGCGCAGTCTGCGCTGAGCACGGCCAGAGCCGCTCCGGACAGGGCGGTCACAGCAGCGTCAGCAGGCTCTCCTGCCATAGCCCCAGGTTCTTCGACCGTAACGACCCGCGACCCGTGAACCTGGTCGAGGACGGTCCACGGTAGGTCCACCACACGGCGCCGCCGCCTGAAGGTCGTCTCGGTGTCGCCAGACATGTCACCCTGGCTCCATCCGGTGCACACAACTTTCGCTCCGCCTGGCAGGTTCCACGTCGGTCCGGGTCGGCTTCGAATGGCGGGCTGCTCCGCAGGGCGGCTCATGTTCGATCACCTTTGCGGTTCACTTCGAAATGTGCCCGGAAACGGTCACTTCAAGAAGTCGGGCACGTCGAACTCGTCGCCTATGAGGCCAAGGTCGTCGCTGTCGCGCAGCTCCCTCTCGGTTGCGAGCAGGCCTAGCCCACCCTTTTGCACCTTGCGTTCCGGCTCGGTCGGTCGCTCCCAGCCGTCGAAACCTGCGGCTATCACCGTGACACGCACCTCGTCGCCCATCGAGTCGTTAATAACCGAGCCGAAGATGATGTTGGCCTCGGGGTGGGCGACGCCGTGGATTATCTCGGCGGCTTCTGTCACCTCGAAGAGACCCAGGTCACTCCCTCCCGCGATGTTAAGGAGGATACCTTGCGCACCTTCGATCGAGGCTTCGAGCAGCGGTGAGGTTATCGCAAGCTTCGCTGCGGTGACCGCCCGGTTGTCCCCCGACGCGGTGCCGATGCCCATGATCGCAGTACCGGCGTTGCTCATGATCATCTTCACGTCGGCGAAGTCGGTATTGATAAGACCCGGGGTGGTTATGAGGTCGGTTATCCCCTGAACTCCAGACAGCAGCACCTCGTCGGCCATCTTGAAGGCGTTGACCATGGAGGTCTTCTCGTTGGAGACGGTGAGCAGTCTGTCGTTGGGGATGACGATCAGCGTGTCTACCTTCTCGCGCAGACGCTGGATCCCCATCTCGGCCTGAGTGGACCTTCTGCGGCCCTCGAAGCCGAACGGTCGCGTCACCACGCCTATCGTCAAAGCGCCGAGCGACTTGGCGATCTCCGCGACGACAGGTGCCCCTCCAGTCCCAGTGCCGCCGCCTTTTCCTGCGGTGATGAAAACCATGTCCGCCCCTTTGAGAGCCTCCTCCAGCTCTTGGCGGTGCTCTTCGGCAGCCGCCCTGCCGACTTCGGGATCACTTCCCGCTCCCAGGCCGCGGGTCAGCTGCCGGCCGATGTCGAGCTTCACGTCGGCGTCACTCATGAGGAGAGCCTGGGCGTCGGTGTTGACCGCTATGAACTCGACCCCTTTTAGGCCGGCGTCGATCATCCGGTTGACGGCGTTGACTCCGCCGCCGCCAATCCCGACAACTTTGATTACGGCGATGTAGTTCTGGGCGGCACCAGCCATCGAGACCCTCCAGGGGTGTACGACACGTCGGAACCGTTCCGAGCGTCTATTTGTGTTCTTATTCTTCTAAGAGTGCCACGCCGGAAACCCACGATCCCGGATTACGACGGTATCGCCGTTCGCAGCTTCGGGCGCTGTCCCGATCAGCCGACGAGCCCGAGCAGGCCGATCAACCGGAACATAACCTCAAGTAGACACTTATACTTGACCTCAACCTACGCAAATGGTATAGACCTTAGCCGAGATTCTCCTCCGGCGTCAAGACGAGGGGCTGCCGCTCGTGCCTGCGACACCCGGACCGCTCAGAACCGGTCGCCCAGGCACGCTCAGATCGATGCTGGTGACCCCTGACACGGGGCCCTGGTCGACGATCGTCAACAGCGCCACGACCTTAGCGGCCAGGTCAGATCCGTCGCCGAGGTCCACCTTGATCGCCTGCTCGCCGAAGCCTGCCGTGGACGTCAGGCCCGACACCTGAGATTGTCCGCCGCTGGTGTTCGCCTGGTTGGTTGGGCCAGAAAGTACCTGTGCTGAGATCGTTCCCCCGCTGACGTCGACGGACCTGACCATCCCCCTTCTGGCCGGCGGCAGCGCCTGAAGGAAGCCCAGAGCAGCGGAGATCGCGTCGGGCGCGCTAGCGCTTGCAGCCTCCAGGTTGACAGGTGTGCCGGTCAGCGCCCCCTTCGCGCCGGCTTGCGCCCCGGGGGATCCCGGAAGCCAGCCTCCGATCCCGACCTTGGCGGTAGTCCCGGTCACTTCGGGCAGGGTGGCAGCTGCGGGCGTTGCGTATCCGAGGAGTCTTCCGCTGCGATCCACTTCCGCTAGGCGATCCCCGCCTGTGGGCGCTGCGACCTCCACGACAGCCAGCGGCGAACGGGTCGAGATCGCCACGCTTAGGGTTCCCGGCCACGAGACACGCACGGACGCACCTCCCAAGGTAGGAGCGCTGTCGAGCCTGGCGACGATCCTCGCTGTGTCGAGGTCTATCAACGGTTCGTGCAACCTGACACCACCGATAGCTGCAATCTCGGCGGCGTTGTAGGATGCGGAGCCGACCACCCGGACGTGGCGCAACTCGAAGATTGGACTATAAAGAGACCCTGCCGCCGCAGCCGCTAGGCCTGTCAGCGCGCCAAAGGTCAAAAGCCGTCGAAGACGGCGCCGCCCTTCTTGGCGGCGTGTCTCGATCCATCTTCCTGCGATTCGAGGATCCACGCGGGGCCTGCTCAACACGTCTGTCATATAAATGCTCCCGTCTGAAAGCTAGAAGCCCGAACAACCGCCGAAAGTCTCAACTTGACATTTAGAGTTGGAGGTTCCCGGCGAGGTCCACTATGCGGGATCGGATTGGTGCATCCAGCACCGCTCACGGCTGTGCGAACCCGATCATCTTGACCTCCGTACGAAGCTCCACCGCGAAACGGTCCAGGACGTGGCGGCGGACCAGGCCGATTAGGCGCGCTACGTCGTCGGCGGAGCCGCCCTCCTCGGCCTGTATGAAATTGGCGTGCTTGATAGATACGCTCGCTGTACCGAAACGCAAGCCTTTCAAGCCTGCATCCTCGATCAGCTTGCCCGCCGAAGAGCCCGCCGGATTCTGGAACACTGAACCGGCGTTCTGACCTCCCGGTTGATTGGCTCGCCTCCATCGGACGATCTCAGCTACACGGCCCCGGCCTATGTCTGGGTCTCCCTCGCTCAAAGCGAAGCCGGCTTCGGTGACCACCTGGGCCGGGTAGATGCTCGAGGTGCGGTATCCCAAACCGAGGTCCGACGTCACTTTACGAAGGACCCGACGGCCCCTTTCGGCCCGAAGATCGAAGATGGTCGCGTACCTAAGGGACTGCGCCACGTCGGAGCCGTGGCCTCCTGCGTTCATCCTGACGCCTCCCCCGACCGAACCAGGAACGCCGACAGCCCATTCGAGACCGGCAAGACCGGCTTCGACGCTTCGCCTGGCGAGAGCGGGAAGAGCCACAGCCGCCCCGGCCTCGACATTGCATCCGTCGAAACGGACCCATCCAAAGCGAGCCGCGTCGAGCAGGATTGCGACCCCGACGAAGCCGCTATCGGCCACGAGCAGGTTAGATCCCCTGCCGACGACCAACGCCGGCAGGCCGCTCACTTCGAGCGAGTCGGCTACAAGGTCGAGGTCCGCCGGCGTCTCCACCGTTACGCGCACTGCGGCTGGCCCACCCACCCGGTAGGTCGTGAGAGCCCCGAGCGGCCCGCCGGCCTGCGCCTTGGACCCCAGAGGCTCCAGGACTCCGAGCGCTGCAGCTACCGCTGCATCGGTCCCCTGCTGTCTCATGGGGCCACCGGCGTCAACTTAGCTGCCCGCCCAACGCAGCCAAAACCATACCGGCGACGTCGGTGACGTCACCTGCGCCGAGCGTGAGGCACAGATCCCCGGGTTCGAGGAGTCCGGAGAGCAGGTCGGCCGTTTCTTTGAGGTTGGGCGAGTGGTGCGCCTCGATCTCGGGGTTGGCGGCGCGAAGAGCATCGAAGATAAGCCTCTCGTCCACCCCGGGTCTCGGCTTCTCCCCAGCGGGGTACAGGCCTGTGATCACCACGACGTCCGCCCCTGCGAAGCAGGCGCCGAACTGTGGCCAAAGCGCTTCTGTACGGCTGTAGCGGTGGGGTTGGAACACAACGACAACACGCGACCACGTGCCGAGCCTCGCCGTGGCGATCGCAGCCGACACTTCACCGGGAAGGTGGTCGTAGCCGTCCACGAAGGTGACACCAGCGAAGTCGCCTCGACGCTCGAAGCGCCTTGCGACTCCTCTAAAGGCCCTCACCGCCTCCCCGACGCGTTTGGGAGGAGCCCCGAGCATGACGACGAGCGCCACCACCGCCGTGGCGTTCAGCACGTTGTGAAAGCCGGGAACCTCCAACGCGACCCGGACGACTCCGGCCTCCTCGGGGGGGACAAGTCCAGCCTCCCCGGCAGGGAGAACTCCGCCGAAGCGGACGACAAAGCGTGAGCCCGCTGCGTCCATATCGAGGTCTTCCACCCCCACGTCTGCAGACGGTGAGGTCCCGTAGGTGACCGTCGACGGCCGTTCCGCCTGAGGCTCTTGCGCGAGGGTGAGAAGCGACCCGGCTACCCGGCGAGCACCGGGATCGTCGTCGCACACGACGCTTAGAACGCCAGCCTGGGCGGCGAATCGGACGAACTCGGCCTCCAAGGCTTCTACGCTCCCGTAGAACTCGACGTGGTCTGCCTCCACGTTGGTGATCACGACCGCGTGAGCTGGCAGGGTCGTGAAAGTCCCGTCGCTCTCGTCGGCTTCGACGACCAGCCAGTCCCCGTCGGGGTCCCAATGCCCTCCAGGACCGAAAGCGTTGATCTCGGACCCGACTATCCAAGAAGGGCGCCATCCGAGCTCGCTTAGAGCGACGGCGGTCATCGCCGAAGTGGTCGTCTTGCCGTGAGTACCCGACACGGCGATCGTCCGCTTGGTAGCGCAGACTGCGCTGAGCATCTCGGCTCGGCTCCAGGTGGTCACCCCAGCACTCCTTGCGACTTCGAGGTCGGGATCGCTAGCGGGCACCGCCGTGGAATGCACTACCAGGTCGGCGCGCTCGGCGGCCCCCGGATAGTTGCCTACGCGAGCGTCGACTCCGATAGCGACGAGACTTTGCAGCGCCGGCGAGTCATTGGCGTCGGACCCAGAGACCTCCATGCCCATTCCGACGAGGACCCGTGCTATGGCGCTCATGCCTGTTCCCCCGACACCCACGACGTGGACACGCGTGGCGGACTCGAGCAGAGCTCTCCGCCTTCCCGACTGCGTTAGAGGCAGCTCAGGCACGGGCGTTTCTCTCTACCAGACGAGCCACAGCGAAAGCAGCGTCGGGCCGCCCCAAGGCACGGGCCGCCGCTGCCATCTCATCCAGACGCGACCGGTCGGAAAGAAGCCCGCCCAGGCGCTCTGCGAGCGTTCTGGCATCGAGCTCACTGTCGGCTAACGTGACCGCGGCCCCGGCGTCGCTCAGCACTCTCGCGTTGTGGGATTGGTGATCTCCAGGGGACCCCCCGAGAGGGACGAGGATCGAAGGGACACCGGCCGCCGTCAGCTCGGCGACGGTAGTGGCTCCGGCGCGGCTGACGAAGATGTCAGCAGCGCAGAGGAGTAGGTCCATCCGATCCTCGAAGCGCACTCGCTTGTATTGTACGCCGCCGACCTCGGATTCTACGGGACGGGTCGAGATCTCAGCCCAGTCCCGGTCGCCCACCACGTGGTAGATGCTCACCCCGCTGCGGGACTTCCAAGTCTGAGCCAACGCGAGGGCCGCCTCGTTGATCCTGCGCGCCCCGAGGGAGCCCCCGACCACCGCCACCACAGTTGCTTCCGGGGCTATGCCAAGCTCCCGGCGCGCCTCGACACGGGCGGGCGCTGAGCGTTCGAGTCCGGATATCTCGGCTCTGACCGGGTTACCCGTGTCGACAGCTCGAGGCAGCGGAGTCCCCGGGAAGGCGACGGCACAGGCCTTGGCGAAGCGACCTGCCAACCGGTTGGCCAGACCGGGTACTGCGTTCTGCTCGGATACGACCACCGGCACGCCCATTATTATCGCAGCCAGCGCTGCGGGAACGCTCGCGTAACCTCCTACGACGACCACCACAGCGGGGCGCGCCCTGCCTATAACTGACATGGCCCGCAGCGATCCTGCGGCCAGCCCGGCTAGGGATGCGACGTTGGTGAAGTTGATTCGACGGGCGATGCCCCGGCCGGGCAGGGCCACGAGGTCGAAGCCCGCGGCGGGCACCATTCGGACCTCGATGCCACGGCGCGACCCGACGAAAAGCAGCGTCGAAGGGTCATGACCGAGCTGTACCAGCGCCCGGCCGATCGCGATCGCAGGAACGACGTGCCCGCCAGTGCCTCCCCCTGCGATCACGCACCACCTGCGGGAGGGCACGACGCCACGGCGTCCGAGGCTGAGCAAGTCTCTACGCTCGTGGGTTCTTGGCAATGTTGGCGAGCACCCCCACTCCGAACAGGGAGATCACCAAGGCAGAACCACCGAAGGACACGAAGGGGAGGGGAACGCCGGTTACCGGGAAGATGCCGACGACGGCACCAATGTTGATCACAGCCTGGCTGGCGATCCACGCTGTCATACCGGTAGCGAGGAGGTAGGCGTAGCGCGTTGGAGCTTTCGCCGCTATTCGCACGCCGACGAGCACGAGAGTCGCGAACAGCCCACTGACGAACAGGCCACCGACGAGCCCTGTCTCCTCGCCTATGACTGCGAAGATGAAGTCGGTCTGGGCGTTAGGCAGGTAGCCGTAGCTTGCCAGGCTGGCCCCGATCCCGTCGCCTAGCAAGTGACCGTTGCTCAACGCCACGAGTCCTTCCACGGACTGGTATCCGCTGTTGTAAGGGTGGGCGAACGGGTGCAGGAAAGCCGTTATGCGACTCCAGCGGTAAGGAGAAACCTTCGCCAGAGCGAAAGCTCCGACCACTCCTGACCCTCCCATTCCCGCCATCCAGATCCCCGGAATACCTGCCGCGAAAAGCATCGATGCTGCCACCACCGCCACGACCATCGTGGTCCCCATGTCAGGTTGCACCATGACGAGACCTCCGACTATCACCAGCACTGCTAGCACCGGCGCCGCCTGGTACAGCCACGGTCCCCGGCCGGCGCGCCTGTCGAGGACGTCGGCGGCGAAGAACACCAGTGCAAGCTTGGCTAGCTCTGACGGCTGTATCTGAATGGTCGACGTACCTATCCATCTCGTGGCCCCCCCGGCGCTGACACCTACCCCGGGGACCAAGACTACAAACAGCAGCGCCACGGAACCCCACATGAACACGGGAGTGATCCGACGCCAGACGCGGTGATGGACCCTGGAGGCGACCAGCAGCCCGGCCCATCCCAATGCGAGCCATATCCACTCGCGCACGAGATAGTGCCACGGTGAGCCGAAAACCTGCAGGCTGGTGATCGACGACGCAGAGAAGACCATGACCACGCCGATCATGCACAGCACCCCGACGAGGGTAATAAGCAACCAGAAGTTTCCACCGCGCGAAACAGCCGCAGGTGCCTTCGCAGCGCGCGTCGAGGACGGCCCTCGCCGACGCGAACTCGTCGAGGTTTTAGGAGCTGACGCCCTCACCCGTAGTGAACTCTTGCCGGCAGGACTCTTGGTCGGTGCGACCATGTACTACTCCTCCACGTTCGAACGAAAGACAGGACTTGTTGGGTGCTGGGATATCTCGGCGCAACTCATCCCCCGCCACCTCTGGCCAAGAAGTCGGCGTAAAACGAGCCGAGGGCGACTGCGGTGAAGAGGCCCGACAAGATCCAAAACCGTATTATGACAGTTGTCTCGGGCCAGCCGAGCAGTTCGAAGTGATGGTGGATGGGGGCCATCCTCAAGATCCTGCGGTGGAACATCCTGAAGCTAGCGACTTGTAGGACCACCGACGCCGTCTCGATCACGAAGAGGCCACCGATGATGAAGGCGAGCAGGTCGACGTTCTCGAGCAGGGCGAGGACAGCGATGCCGGTTCCAATGCCCAAAGAGCCCGTGTCACCCATAAAAATCTTGGCGGGGGCCGCGTTGAACCACAAAAACCCGGCGCACGCACCGATAAAAGCGGTCGCGAGGGCCGCTTCGTCTAGAGGTGCCGGGTTCTGGTAGATCGGGAAGTGTCGGAACTGGTAGAAGCCGATGATGGTAAACGCGGCGAACGCGAAAACTGACGACCCCGCCGCAAGACCGTCAAGGCCGTCAGTAAGGTTTACCGCGTTCGAGAACCCGACTATCACGAGCACCGCGAAGACGACCCAGCCAACTTTTCCCAGGTCTATTCCCGTCGAGTTGTACCGCGTGAAAGACAGATGAGTGTCGACTTTCAACCAGGTGACAGCGCTGATGGCGAAGGCTAACGCCACGACGAGTTGAGCCCCGGCTTTTGCGCGCTTGTTCAGCCCTAAGCTTCGCTGGTGGTGCACTTTTATCCAGTCGTCGGCAAAGCCGATACCCGCCGCAGCGACGACGGTTGCAACTGCCGCAATCCCGCGGGTCGTGAACGCCGACCCGAAGTGAGCTACCACGTAACCTACGACTGTAGACCCGATAATGGCAATCCCTCCCATGGTGGGAGTTCCCGCCTTGGTCAGGTGCTGCTTAGGCCCGTCCTCTCTTATCTGCTGGCCGATACCTCGTCGCACGAGGCGGCCGATCAGCACGGGAGTCGCAATCATGCAGATCACCATTCCGACCAGCCCAGCTGCAAGGAGATCGCTCATTGGCTTAGGTGCCGGGTCGATTTTATACGGGTCAGGGCTTCCCGAACGACCACGACGTCATCGAAAGGGATCAGCTTTCCCGCCACTTCTTGGTACTTCTCGTGACCTTTTCCGGCGACGACTACCACGTCACCTGCCTGCGCTGTCGCCAGGGCGGTGGCGATAGCCTCAGCGCGGTCCAGTTGCGACAAGGCTGAAGCGTCGGCGTTGGACACCCCTTGCAGGATCTCCGCCGCGATAGCGTCGGGGTCCTCCGATCGTGGGTTGTCCGAGGTGACTATAAGCAGGTCGGCGAGCCTCGAAGCCACCGAACCCATCGTCGGTCTCTTCGAGCGGTCCCTCTCACCGCCAGCACCGAAGACGACGATCAGACGGCCTGCGCAAATCCGACGCGCAGCGCTAAGAACGCTGGTCAGGCCGTCGGGAGTGTGTGCGTAGTCCACGATGACACTGAAAGGTTGGCCAGCGTCAACGGTTTCGAAGCGTCCGGGAACTCCTCCCATGTCAGACAGCCCGCGGGCGATCACCTCGACTGGCACCCCCAATGCCTCAGCACAGGTTGCCGCGCCGACGGCGTTGGAGACGTTGAACTCCCCCCCGAGGGACAGCTCCACTTTCTGACCTTGCCAGACGAAACTGCTGCCGGCAGGGGTCATCTCCAGATCAGCGATCTGTCCCGTCGAGAACGTCACCACCGGGGTAGGACCCCCCGAGAGCATGTAGGCCAGTCTCCTGCCCCAAGGGTCGTCGCTGTTTATGACTGCGACGGCCGACCGCCCCGGGTCGAAAAGGCGGGCCTTGGCCTGAAAGTAGGACTCCATGTCGCCGTGATAGTCGAGGTGCTCTGGGGTCAAGTTGAGGAACACCCCTGCGGCGAACCTGATGGCGTCACAGCGGTTCTGGTCCAGAGCGTGGGATGACACCTCCATGGCGACCGCCTGGCCACCTGCTCCACGCCAGTCCGACAGCAGCGCTTGAAGCTCAGGAGCCTCGGGGGTGGTCCTGGTTTGGGTAAGGGTGCCGATGGCCATCGCCTTCCAACCGTTGGCGTCGAAGATCGCCCGCAGCATCGCAGCGGTGGTCGTCTTACCGTTGGTGCCCGTCACTCCGACCACCCGAAGCCCCGCCGACGGGCGCTGCCACACCACGTCGCTGATAGGACCGAGAGCTCGCCTCACCGAAGCGACGATCACTTGGGGGACGTCGAGGTCGAGCTCGCGCTCGCAAAGCAACGACGTGGACCCGTTTGCTACCGCCTCGGGAGCGAAAAGGTGCCCGTCGGAGACCTTGCCGGGGATGCAAGCGAACATCGAAGCGACACCGCTGCGTCGAGAGTCGATCGCGACGCTCGAAACGTCGACGGTTGCGCTCCCGACTATCCGGTGAAGAATGCCCAACTCCTCGAGGCCGGCTTCTTGGACTAACTCACCGAGCTGCACTGTCGTCAAGCACCATACCAGCTGCTCATGGCCTGGCTGTCACGGCTGACCGGCCATGAGCGACTTGACATTAGGCCAGTTGCTATCGCTGCTCGGCGCCATCGTTGCCGGCTGGGTGGCTCCGCTAGGGGCTGAAGCCAAGCCTTTCGTGCCTACCCCGACGGGCCGATCAGCCGGGGAGGGAGTCAGGTACTTGACCGACGACGGCTGAACCATGCCCAGCTTACCTTCCGCAGTAGATATGATTTTTGCTGGGGAGGACAGCTCCGCGACCTTGAGCCGCAAGTTCTGATAAGTGGTCTCCTGCTGGGAGATCTGGGCGTTGGTGTTGTCGATGGAGAACTGTCGTTGGGCCAGTACGACATGGAAGTAGACGAGCGCGAGGCAAACGACGGTGGCCGCAACTATCGATAGGGCCAGCGCGGCTCTGGGAGTCGGACGGAAGCGGGTGCGGCTACCCATCTCGATGAGGCGGAGATGGCTTTCACCAGGTTTGCGAGGTGCGTCTACGCCGGGGGATAGCGCCTCTCCTGGCGCGTAGTCACCGGCAGATCCTCCTGTGTTGCGATAGCTCCCAGAACGCAGCTCCGAAGCGGCCCGGCTCATGACCACATCTCCTTCGCTGCTTCGAACCTTGTGCCGACGACCGCCTCGACCGCGCGCATTCGTGCGCTCTTGGCCCGGCGGTTTCTCTGCACCTCCGCCTGTGAAGGTCTGCGGGCGCCACGGAACATCAACTTGACCCTCGGAGCGGCTCCGCACACGCAAGGAAGCTGCGCCGGGCACGTGCAACCACCGGTGGAGGCCCACCGGAAGCGATCTTTCACGATCCGGTCCTCTCCGGAGTGATAGGAAAGTACGACGAAGCGCCCGGCTGGCGCCAAGCGGCCCAGAAGGGAGTCCACGGCGGGACCGAGGACGACGAGTTCGTCGTTGACAGCCACGCGCAACGCTTGGAACACCCGCCGAGCCGGGTGGCCACCGCTGCGGCGCAACGCGGCAGGTATCGCAGAGGTGACGACTTCGGCGAGCTCGCTCGTCGTGTGCAGGGGGCGCCCTTCGACCAAGGCCCTTGCTATCCGGCCGGCCATCCGGTTCTCGCCGTGCTCGCTGAAAAGTCGCGCCAGCTCAGCTGCCGACCAGCTATTGACTATGGTCTCAGCTTTCAGCGGACTCGAAGGATCCATCCGCATATCAAGGGGCCCGTCCACTTTGTAGCTGAAGCCGCGTTCGCCGCGATCAAGCTGGGGTGAGCTAACTCCCAGGTCCATGAGGACAGCCGACAAAGGAGCGTCCGTCAGAGTCTCGAGGATCTCCGCCGCTCCAGCAAAACTTCCCCGCCGGAGGTGCACCCGGTCCTCAGAGTCGCCGAGAACCTCTTGGGCTGCCTGCAGCGCATCTGGGTCTTTGTCGATGCCGACGAGCGTGAGCTGTGGCGCCCGGTCCAAGAGGGCCTTGGCATGGCCGGCCCCTCCGAGGGTGCAGTCCAGGTAGATCCCGGGCGGAGTGTCAGCTAAGAGCTCCACGACCTCCGCGAGCATCACGGGGTCGTGGGCGAAGCGTGTCACTGCGCCGCCTCGGGCGATCCGCAGCCCCTCGACCAGCCAGCCCTCGGGATGTCTCCCCGGTTCGGGCGAGCGGAAGCAGGAGACGGAGAAGGGAACTCCCGCCCTGCTGGTCGGAGGGCTGCGCATAGCCCGACGCTGGCAACCTCCGAGTTGGCCATAGCGGTGTCTCAGACCCCCACTCCGAGCATGGCGTCGCCGGCTGCTTCTTGAACGGCCCACGCAGTGGGGTTCCACAGTTCGATGTGGGTGAGAGCGCCCATAACCAGCACCGTCGAGCCTTCCTCGAGACGAGCGAATTCCCTCAGGTAGGCTGGTAGGGCAAGACGTCCCTGAGCATCCAGGTCGAGCTCCGTAGAGCCCACCGAGAAAGCTCGAGCGCGGTTCCTGTCCTCCGTGCTCCCGTCCAGGAGCGGTGCCATCTCGGCCGCCTTCAGCTCGAACGCTGTTGGCGTCCACACGGCCAGGCACCCTTCGTTGTACTTGGAGACGACCGCTGAGACGTCGAAGCTCGAACGGAAGCGGCGCGGAAGGATGATCCGCCCTTTCCCGTCCAGGGAGTGCTCGTATCTCCCTACGAACTTCGTTTCCACGTGCCACTGACTCCGTCCTCTGGACGCTCGAGGTCCCTCCCCTTCGCGCCACTGCGCCCCACTTTATGGCCCCGTCCCCCACCGTGTCAATCGTTGATAGCTGCCGAGCGTGAAATTGGGTCTCTAGCGGGCGCGCGGGGGTGCGCCGACGCAGACGGAGGACTTTCTTCCCTACGGGGGCAACCGGAGTGCCCTCGCGTCCGAGGCGCTCCGCCCGGCGCCTTTGAACCGCTACTGGTCGAGCAACAGTTGGACAAAAGCTGACGCGAGATGTTCCCCCAGCGGCTTTCCCAGACCGTAGGCAACCTCCGCTAGTTGCCCAAGCTCGGCGTCCTCGGGCTTTGTAAGCAACGTGGCGTGCAGCGTCGGGTCCCAGCTTAAAAGTGCGGCAGATTGGAACAGCGCTCCGCTGTGGGTACGCCGCTGCGATATTCCGACCACTTTGCGCCCTGCGATCGTGACCTCGCCCGGCCCTAGACCGGCGAAGCACACCACCTTGGACCACGGGTTGTGACGCATCGGCCCGTCCCAAACCGTCGCCGAAGCCTTGAGAGCTGTCGCCGAAGCCTCGACAGCTCGAGCCCATAACCCTCCCAACCATCTGGCGGCCTTCGAAATGTCGGGCTGGAACAAGACGTCGCCTGCCGGCACGAACACGTCGACCCAGACGACGTCGTCGGGGCCTACGAGCACCGCACTACCACCGCTACGCCTGTGGGCGATGTCCACGCCGGCGCGCCTTGCTGCGTTCTCGTCTACGTCCCTCGGCGTCTGGCTCGCTCCGAGCACCAGCGCCCGAGTCGATGCTTCTAGCACCGTGACCTGCCGCCCAGCGGTCTGCATCGATGCTAGGGAGGCGTCGTGGAGTTCGCCAGCCGGCCCTCGTCGGCGCTGCAGCGTCCAGTCCCTATCGCGCCGTGGCTCAGCTCGAAGCTCGGGGATCAAGGTCGCGGACTCAAGCGGAACGGACGCTCTCCGTGCCGGACCCGAGATAGGCGCTCCACTCGCTGCGCATCCCGGCGTGCGCCAAGAGCAGGAACGTCCGCTGTCGCGGGGGGGCCGGCGGATGCCTCAAGCGCATCCCGATCTCCTCCAAGAGCCGGTCCTTCTTGTGAAAGTTGCACGCACGGCACGCCGCAACGACATTGTCCCAGGAGTGCCCACCGCCCCTGGACTTCGGTACCACGTGGTCGATGCTCTCGGCCTCGGCTCCGCAGTACTGGCACTTGTGACCATCACGGGCGAACACGGCTCTGCGGTTCAAAGCAGCCCGAGCGTGGTAGGGAACCCTCACGTAGTACCTCATCCGCACCACCGACGGCTCCTCGAAGGATAGCTTCTCGGATCGCAGCACCTGATCAGAGGGATGCAGCATCTCGGCTTTGTGCTCGAGCGTCAGCATGAGCGCTCTCCGCGACGACACGACACACAGGGGTTCATAAGTGGCATTGAGGACAAGAGCCTGCGTCATGCCACTCTTTCCTTATCGCCTGGGATGCCCCAACAGGTCGGGTGCAGGTTCCGCTCTTCTAGCAGTGCGGGAGCTTCGTATGCTCACGGTTTGATAGTAGTCTCTTCTATTGTCTACTCGGCACGCGAAGTCATGCGCTTGCACCACGCGAGATAGTCGACGAGGTCGCCGGCGGCGACCTCACCTGAATGGCCGTACATGGTCTGGGAGCGAAAACGCATGTAGTCAAGCCTCGGTGCTGGGATCGGCGGCCAGGCTGCCCACCAACGGCGCGGGACGAACCGCGCTAGCACCGGCCACAGATCCGGGCGACGAAGAAGCGCTTTTGATAGCCCGGCAACGGCGAAAGGTTTAGACCGCACAGCTACTACGCTAGGGCAGAGAGGATCTCCACGGAGGATTTGATGGACCGACAATCGGCGACCGCCGTGGTGGTTGAACCGTTCAGCGAGCTGTTCCGGTCCATCGTGGCGAACGTGGCCACGGTCGTGCGCGGCAAGGATCCTGCAATCGGGCTAGCGGTGATCTGCCTTCTCTGCGAAGGGCACCTCCTTATAGAAGACGTTCCCGGAGTAGGAAAGACCACGCTGGCGAAGGCGCTCGCTCGAAGCTTCGACCTAGAGTGCCATAGGATACAGTTCACCCCTGACCTCCTGCCCTCCGACGTGACCGGGGTGAGCCTCTACAGCCGGGACACCATGACCTTCACGTTCCGGCCGGGTCCCATATTCGCGAACCTTGTCATCGCCGACGAGATCAACCGTGCGTCACCCAAAACCCAGTCGGCCCTCTTGGAGGCCATGCAGGAACGTCAGGTTTCCACCGACGACGTCACTAGGCAGCTACCGGAGCCTTTCATGGTCGTTGCTACTCAGAACCCGATAGAGCACGAGGGCACCTACCCCCTACCGGAAAGCCAGATCGACAGGTTCCTGATGCGGCTTAGCCTCGGATATCCGGACAAGGGGTCGGAGATAGCGATGCTCGACGCTGACGGCAGGGGGCCTGCGGAGCCTGGTGCTTTGCCTGTGGTAGCCGACAGAGGAACGGTCCATGCGATGATCCGCACCGTGAAGGCGGTCTATACGGCAGGTTCCCTTCGCGAGTACATCGTCGAACTCGCCGGCGCCACCCGCGGCCACCCTGCGATAGCGCTCGGCATGTCTCCGCGCTCGACCCTGGCCCTACAGCGCGCAGCGCAAGGCGTAGCAGCGTCCGCAGGGCGCTCGTATGTGACACCAGACGACATAAAGACAGTCTTTTCACCTGTGGTAGCTCACCGGATAGTGCTGCAACCTTCGCTCGTGGCCTCGGGGACAGAGGTCCGCGAGATCCTCCACGACGTCGAACGGTCGGTCCGTATCCCTTCCGGGCGGACTTCGGCGAGCTGACGGCGACCTGCGAGGCCACGTGATTGGTTGCTGCGAAGGCCTTCCGAGCCCCGGACCCGGCCCACGGCACGCTCCCGACAGGGTCGCTTGAGGCCGTGAGGAACTCCCCTCACCTCACGACGCGTGGTCAGGCCGTTGCAGCGTCAGGCGGAGCTCTCGCTTTGGGGGCTTTCCTGTCGGGAGCTATCGAGTTGTACGGGCTTGCGGTTGCCTTTCTCGTTTTGGTGACCTTCGCGTGGGTGCGGCTGCGCGCAGCGTCTTGGAACGTTGTGGTCACGCGAACAGTGATACCCGCAAGGTTCTCAAGCGGCGCGAACAGCCGAGTCGAGCTCGTGGCCCGCAACCCCACTTCCCGGCCCTCCCCTGAGGCCGAGGCTCGGGATCCGCTCGGCGACAGCTGGCGCGCAGCCCGCTTCAACCTCGCATCGATGCAGCCCGGCGAGGTGCGGCGGACGACCTACCAGCTACCGCCGTTGCGCAGAGGGGTCTACAAGCTCGGACCGCTAAGCGTTCGTGTCAGCGATCCGTTCGGCCTGGCGGAGGCTGAGCATCGAAGCGCCGGCGAAGCAACACTGGTCGTGTACCCGCGTTTCGAGGTTCTCCCCTATGGGTCCCTGAGCCTTGGTGACCGCCCGTCGCTCGGTCGCGCCCGGCGGGCTCGCGGTTCGGAGCCGGACAGCTTCCTCCTCCGCCGCTACGTTCCCGGCGACGATCTGAGGCGCGTCCACTGGCCGACGACAGCCCGTGTCGGCGAGCTCACCCTCCGCCAAGACGAACCCAAAGTAGCCGACGACCGCGTCGCCGTCGTTGTCGACATGCGCACCAACGCGGCGCTGCACCCAGCTGTCACCGACGAAACGCTCGAAACTGTCTTGGAGTCGGCTGCGACCGCCTGCTCCGGGTGGATTCGCTCTGGTTGCGAGGTTCGCCTGTTGACCAGTGGCGGATACGACTCGGGGCCGGGCAGCGGTCCCAATCACTTCGCAGCCATCCTCGACGGTCTCGCAGCTGCGCGACCCCACGATCCCGGCGGCGTTCCGATTCGGCTCGGCCTCTGTCCAGGCGATGTCCCTCTAACGATCGTAACCACCGACAGGTGCACACCTGGGCTGCTGGCCGATCTCGCTGGAAGCTACCCGACCCAAGGCGACACGGTAGTGGTGGTAGCAAGTGCCGCCCAGGTGCCCGCAGCGACACCGGGAGGCGGCTACTCCTCCGACGGTCCCCTCCCCGACGGCCCCTTCCCCGACGGCAAGACTCCCGACCTTGTCCGTAGTCTTGCCGGCAAGTGCAGGACGCTCTACGTGCCGACCGGCAGCACCCTCGGCAGGCAGCTGGCACAGGGCGGCGTAGCAAAGTGAGACTACCCAGGGACGCACCTCTCGACCGCCGCTTCAAGCGGGGTCGCTCGGAAGGGTTCGGATACGGCCGGCTGTGCGCGTTGACGTTCGTGATGCTCGCAAGTTGCGCTGGACTGTTCCGCGTCTTCGACGGCGCTAACTGGGTCGGCCCCGTGACGGTGACGGTGCTCTGCGTGGCCGGAGCAGCGTGGGTCGTAGAACGGCGTTGGCGCCAACCGGCCTGGGTTGCCATCGCCGGGATTTGCGCGACAACGCTGGCTGTGAGCTGGACGGTGTTTCCTTCAAGCACCACGTGGGGCATTCCGACGTCGGCGACGCTCAGGGCGCTGCGCAGCGCCTTTGAAAGCATCGGTCCGGGCATCGCAGGCTCGGTCCCTCCAGTCCACGTCACTCCCGGTTTCGCCCTGCTGGCGGCCGGCGGAGCAGGCCTTTTGACCGTTGCGGCTGTCATGCTGGCGTCGCAGCGCTACGTGAGTGTCCTAGCGCTGTTCCCGTCGCTAGCTATGTTCATAGCAGCGATCCCCGCCGCGCGCGGAGGTGGCCGCTTCTACGTGGTGTCGTCGTACTGTGTGGCCGCGTGCGGTTACCTCTACGCGGATTCAGTCTTGTCCAGGCCGACCACGTGGTTCGGTGGGGTGCGCCGAGGACGTCGAGCATCCAGGGAATCCGCCGCTGTGATCACCACCCTTGCGAGCGTCATCATCGCTGCCTCGGTGACGGCGATGCTCCCCGGAGTCGACGGGTCGGGGATCCTCGGGTGGGCTGGAGCGACTGGTGGATCAAGCCAGCGGATAGTGCCGAACCCGCTGGTTTCTCTTCAAACGCGACTCTTGGACGAGTCCAACACACCGGTATTCGAGGTGAGAGCCAGCGTCGGCTCCTACTGGCAGCTGACCACGCTGGACCACTTCGACGGGAGCACTTGGAGTTCGGAAGGGTCATACGCCGGGTTCACTTCGCGGCTTCCGGGCGTATCTAACCTCCCCAGCGGCGTCCAGGTGGAAAAGGCCACGTTCACGATACAGAACCTCGACTCCGTCTGGCTTCCAGACCAGTTCAACCCGGTGTCGGTTCAAGGAGCCAAGGGCGTGTCCTACGATCCCGGCAGCGACAGCCTGCTGGTCGCCGGCTCCACTTCCAACGGCATGTCCTACACCGTCACCTCCTACCGCTACCTCTCAGATCTGAGCGCCGCAGATCTCGCTTCAGCCGCTCCCGCTCAGTCTCCCGCCGTCGACACGTTCCTGCCTAGCTCAGTGCCTCAGAGCGTCAAGCTGCTAGCGCAGCGCATCACCGCAAACGCGACCAGCCAGTACGCAAAGGCGTTAGCCATACAGGAGTATCTCACCAGCCCAATATTCCGATACACCCTTCAGCCGCCTACAGACGGTTCCGGCACGACAGCACTGACCACATTCCTCTTCGACACCCGGGCCGGCTACTGCCAGCAGTTCGCCGCCGCGTTCGCGGTCTTAGCACGAGAGGTCGGCATCCCCACACGACTTGGCGTCGGTTTCGCTACCGGGAGCGCGATCGCCGGTGGCTACCAGGTGCTCGACTCGGATGCCCACACCTGGCCCGAGGTGTACTTCGGCGCTAAGTACGGGTGGTTACCCTTCGAGCCGACACCCGGCTTCTCCGTACCAGGAGCGAACGGCTACGACCCGGTCGCGTCCGAAGCTTCGCAGCCTACCTCGCAAAGCCCTACCACCGCGGCACCGGCCAGCCCCTCCCTCACAGTCCCGGCAGGCCACGAAAATGCGGCTACCGGCCAAGGTGGTGCTCCCGGGTCAGCGGCAAGCGCACCGACGTCAACCTCGAGGTCCAAAGGTTCGGCTAGCGCATGGTGGCTAGCTCTCATCGCTGTTGGCGGCGTCGTCGTAGCATGGCTCGTGCTGGCCGGCGCGGCCCGCGCCGCGCGGCGCCGAACGAGGCGCTTGCTGGCGTCGCGGGCAGGACCGCGTAGCGTGGCACTGACAGCCTGGCAGGAGGCCGAAGAGGAGCTGGCCTGGATCGGCGTGACCCGCTACGAGTCCGAGACCGTAAGCGAACTCGTGGCCAAACTCGCCCAGTCGCCGCCTCTGGTCGGTGTGTCCTCTTCGAACGCTGTCGGTGCCGGCAGGACCGGCGTCGGCAGGTCCGGCGTCGGCAGGTCCGGCGCCGGCACGGGTGCACCAGCCCGGGGTGGGGTCCTCTCGGCGGGTGAGCTCGCCCGGCTTTCCGAACTGGCCGACGTCGCCGAGCAAGCGGCGTTCGCTGCGACCTTCGATTCCACCTCGGCGCAAGCTGCGCTCATCTTGTCCGCCGAGACCAGCAGGGATCTCGCGAGGCACCAGAGCCGCCCCCAGAGGATCCGGCGCTGGATCCTCATCCGACCTCGAACGGACCGTCCCTTAGGTCGCACTTGCGGGAGGTGGCGTGCATTCTCGAAGAAGCCGGCCAGGCCCGGCTGAGCCGCGCCGAGATCAACCTGCACGTTCGAATATTTCTTTCTGTTCGCAACGCTCTTCGTCGGGAGCGCAGGGCTACCGGGGCACGCCTTTAGCCGTCAGATCCTACCGTCGCCACCGAAACGCTCCCGGAACTTGCGCGCCAGTTCGGCAAGAGACTGGTTCGGGTTGCGGGACCGTATGGTCTGGGTCATCTGCTCGACCCCGAGCCTGCTGATCCTTATCAGGTTGGTTACAAGGACGATCGCGCTGGAGAGCATGATGAGGAACCCGACGACCGCCAGCACCCAGCTGAACGCAAAGGCGCCGAGGAGCACGGCCAAGCCCACGACCGACCCCAGGGCAGCCCACTTGCACTTGCGGGCCAAGTAGCGCTGAAGGGTCGTCGAAGCCAGCAGCTCAGCTGACTTGGGGTTCTGCGAGTGGAACTGACGTTCGATCTCGGCAAGTATTCGTTGTTCGTTCTCGTTGAGCGGCACCTTTAGCCTCCAGCTCCATCATCTCACCAGGAAAAAGGTACGGCAACGCGGGCCCGTCGCGTCGCGATCCTCATGAAAGTCCTACGCTGCGACGCGCCCGGCCGACTAGGGCGGCGGTGGTCAGCGAATCGGGACCAAACTTGCGGCGCACCTCGTCCACGGCGACGCTGGCGGCCCGTTGGGGGGACGCGGCCCTGCCCCCTTCGCCGTCAAGGTCCAAGCGGAGCTGTGACGCCTCGGACCCAGCTTGCTCGGCGAGGTTGGTGAGGCTCACGCCTATCAGCCTTACTCCCCGCTCGCACTCCGCTTCGCCGAGCAGAGCGAGGGCGGTTCTTGCGATGTCGGCGCTGGTATCGGTTCGTTCCTTTAGGGTGGAGGACTTCGTGCGGGTCGTCATGTCGCGGTAGCGGACCTTGATCGTAACGGTCCTCGCGTGCATTCCTGCGTGCCGAGCTCGGCTGGAGACAGTGTCCGCCATGCTCAGCACGGGGACTCTGAGGCTGTCGACGTCGAAGCGGTCGTCCCTGAAGGTCTCCTCCTGGCTTATCGACTTGGTCGCGTGTTCAGGCTGCACGGCCCGGTCGTCTACGCCTCGGGCGAGCCGGGAGAGATGAGCGCCGCTGGCCCGGCCGAGCACCTCCTCAAGGGTCTTAGGGGGCACCGAGGAGAGGTCACCCACCGTCTTGATGCCCATGCGCGCCAAGCGGGACGACGTTGCGGGCCCGACCCCCCACAGAGCCTGGACGGGCTGGGGATGCAAGAACGCTATCTCTTGGCCTTCGGCAACTATGAAGACTCCTGAGCCAGGACCGCTACCGCCTGCGAACCCGACGCCCTCGAACGGACTCGGCACTGTGGGAGGATCATTCGGCCGGTTTCGCATTTCGAAGCTTTGCGCTACCGGCGGCTTGGCAGCCTTGGAAGCCATTTTAGCTACGAACTTCACACGAGAGCCCCCAACCGAGCAGACAAGACCCGTCTCTTCGAAGACCCGACGGCGTATCTGCGCACCGATCGTCGCCGGCTGGCCGTAGATCCGCTCCGCTCCGGTTACGTCGAGAAACGCCTCGTCGAGTGAGATCCCCTCCACTATCGGGGTGAACGCGGTGAAGACCTCGTGGAGTTGCCGGCTGACCTGTGCGTAGCGACCGTGGCGAGGGGCCACGAAGACGGCGCTGGGGCACAGTCTTCGCGCTTCGACGGAGGGCATCGCGGATCTGACGCCGAAAGACCGTGCCTCGTAGCTACACGAAGCGACCACACCCCTGCGGCCTTCGCCTCCCACGATCACGGCCTTACCTGCCAGAGTCGGATCGTCAAGGGCCTCCACCGAGGCGAAGAAGGCGTCCATGTCCACATGAAGCACCCACCTTCGCAAACCTTCTCCCACCACGCCCATTCTATTGCGCGACTCGCCGCCTACCCGAGAAGAACTTGGCGGAATCCCTCAGCAAAGCGCGTCCCTGCTCTTTTACCTGCGTCTGCGGCCCGGCTTCGCACTGATCGCCTGACCAGGTCTCCACCGTCTCCTATCTGGCTGAGGTGACAGAGCACCGCGTCCGCTTTGGCTTCAATGCTGCTCGTCACGTCTACCCACACGTCCGGTTCGAGTGTGCCTGACAAAAGCAGTGTGCCGACCGCGTGCGCCGGGCACGAGCCGGGGAAGTAGTGGGGGTTCGCCGCGCCGGGAAACACGGAGTCGATCGCAGCCCAGCCCGTTATACGATGGTCGCGGTGGTTTATGTAAGTCTGGCCGAAGAACACCGCCGTCGGGTCTGGAGCGAGGACCACGTCGGGCTTCAGATCACGGATCAAAGCGACCAACTGGCCTCTCAGCTCTAGACCGTCCTCTAACTCCCCGTCTGGATGATCAAGCCAGAATCGGCTCTTCACTCCGAGAACTGTGCCGGCGCGAACCGACTCGGCTTTTCGGAGCTTGGCGAGCTCAGAGGGGACCACTCCGGGATCCAGAGACCCCTTGTCACCCTGGGCGCACACACACACGTGTACGGCCGCGCCGTTTGCGGCCCACAGGGCGAGAGTTCCTCCCGCAGCCACCTCAGCGTCGTCGGGATGCGCGTAGATGGCCATCGCCACATCTGGTACCTGATCAAAAAATGGGCCAGCCACTCCCTCGACAGTAGGCTAAACACGTCTGCATGGCTGCACAAACTCGCCCCGTCCGAACCGACCCGTCACCCGAGAGCGCCGAGACTGCCTTCCGCGTCGACGAAAGCTGGCGGGACCCCCTTATGGCGGATCTCGCCCGCAGCGCCTTCGAGGCTGCCGTGGCGGCCGCCGACGTTCTCCGTGCGGCTGCACGCAAAGCGGGAACCGCCGTCACAGGGCTGTCCACGAAGATCTCACAGACCGATATGGTCTCCGACGTGGACCGCTCATCGGAGGCCGCCGTAAACCAGGTCCTGCTGCGTCGCAGGCCTGACGATGGGCTCCTGGCGGAGGAAGGCAGTTCCCGAACGGGCACGACCGGAGTCCGCTGGGTTGTCGACCCGCTGGACGGGACCACGAACTTTCTCTTCTCGATACCGCAGTACGCCGTTTCGATCGCCGCCGAGATCGACGGTGCGCCTGTGATAGGCCTAGTTATGGACCCTTGTCGAACCGAGACATGGGCTGCGGCCCGGGGTCACGGCGCGTTCCTGAACGGGTCCCGCTGCCGGGTGCGGCCCGACGCGACGAGCGTCTCTCAGGCTCTCATCGCAACCGGGTTCGCCTACAAGGCGGAGTGGCGCTCCTGGCAGGGAGAGATCGCAGCCAAGATGCTCCCCCAACTGAGGGATCTGAGACGGTTCGGTTCGGCAGCCCTCGACCTGTCGTGGGTGGGAGGGGCCCGCTTCGACGGGTACTACGAGTGGGGTCTCAGCCCGTGGGATCTGCGCGCAGGTGAGTTGGTAGCCCGTGAAGCGGGGGCGACGGTGCGCTCGTTCCCCAACGGCACCTCCGTCGCCACGACTCCCGGGCTTTTCGGCCCTCTATGCGACCTCCTCGATGTCGCAGGAGCATTCGACGGTCCACCTTCGCATTGACCGGCTCCTTAAGTCCCTTCGGCCGTCCTCTACGATCGGCCCCCACGAGGGGCCGGCCTGTCGCTATCGCCGGACAGGCCTGCTAACCCCAGAAGACCTCTGCCACGCCATGAAGCAGGGCAGGGTCGACCTGCTTGGAAACGCTCACGGCCTCTGACAGTGCGACACGGACAATTTTGTCCGCTTGGAGAGCGACCATGGTGGAGAAGTCTCCGTCGTGGACTGCGTCTATGGCTGCGATCCCGAACCGTGTCGCTAGGACACGGTCGAAAGCCGTCGGGCTCCCGCCGCGCTGCACGTGGCCGAGGAGGGTCACCCTAGTCTCGAAACCGGTCCGCTTCTCAATCTCGCCCGCTAGCACGTTGGCTATCCCACCAAGTCTCGGGTGGCCGAACTGGTCCAACTCCGCCGAGGCCAGGGTTAGGCTGCCGTCTGCGGGAACGGCCCCTTCAGCGACCACGACGATCGAAGCGAACCGCCCTTTGGCATGCCGGTTCTTCAGTTTGCCGCAGATCACATCTATGTCGAAAGGCTCCTCGGGCACCAAGATCTCAGCGGCGCCGCCGGCTATACCGGCATAGGTCGCTATCCAGCCGGCGTTCCTTCCCATCACCTCGCAGACTATGACCCTGTCGTGGGACTCGGCGGTCGTGTGCAGACGGTCGATCGCGTCCGTGGCGATCTGAACCGCTGTGTGAAACCCGAAAGTCACCTCCGTGGCCGACAAGTCGTTGTCGATGGTCTTGGGAACCCCTACGACTGCTACACCCTCGCCGCTCAGGCGGTGAGCGACCCCAAGCGTGTCGTCACCGCCGATCGCGACCAAGGCGTCTATCCGCTGGGAGCGAAGCGTCGACAGGCAGCGGGCTACCCCACCGTCGACTTTGTAGGGATTGGTCCGCGACGTCCCGAGGATCGTTCCCCCACGGGGGAGGATACCTCTGCATCGCTCGACGTCCAAGTCTGTGCTGCGGTTGTCCATGACGCCCTCCCACCCGTCGAGGAAACCCACGAAGCTGTCCCCGTAGCCGACTTCCCCCTTTCTTACGACCGCTCGAATAACCGCGTTCAGCCCGGGGCAGTCACCGCCACCGGTAAGCATTCCGACTCGCATGTCCTTCTCCTACCTAGAACCCCTCCGACTCTACCCGCAGGCGGAGTCCCCCCGAATCCGCCCGCTGGTTGGAGCTGTGGGCGAAGTAGGTACTCAGCGCTGCGCGGAAGCCCGTTCCAGCATCCCGGCTTCACGCTTGAAGTCCCCGGCCCCCGAAAAGCCCTTGTAGACACTAGCGAAGCGTAGGTACGCTACCTCGTCGAGCCGGCGGAGGTGCTCCAGCACGGCAAGACCCACCTGCTCGTAGGTGACCTCACCGCCTACGAAGCGCAACGACTCCTCGACACCGGCGCTGATCTGGGCAATGTCCTCCGCCCCTACCGGCCGGTTCTTCGATGCAGCGGCTACGCCCGCTTCTACCTTCGCCCGGTCGAACATCTCGCGCTCGCCTGAGCGCTTTACGACTACCAGCGGCACTTCTTCGAGTCGTTCGTAGGTCGTGAAGCGGGCGCCGCAACCCCCGCATTCGCGTCGCCGCCGGATCGCGGAACCGTCGAGGGCCGAACGCGAGTCAACGACTCGATCTTCCGTGCAGGAGCAGCGGGGACAGCGCATCCCTTCGAAGGTAGCGCTATGCGAGTCGCAATCACGGAATATCGGCGAGCGACACCACCAACCAGGAAAGGAGCGACCCCTCTAACATGCACCCTGGTATCTCTTATGGTTATTCGACACTTGCGGTGATCAGGGGATCCGGATCGTCTCTCCGGGATAGATCGACGCGCCGTGCAACTGTGAAGCCAGCCGGTCAACTACCGGCCGCTCGTCCCCTGCCGGATCGATTCTGTGGGCTATCGACCACAGCGTGTCCCCCGGCTGGACCACGTACATGACCTCGCTCGCCGCCTTCACCGGGCCGATTGACTCGGACTGCGCATCCGTGACTGCCGAGCCGACCGCGCCCGCATGTGCACCACCCTGCTGCCCGGACAAGACTGCCCATACCATCCAAGCGGCCCCGAGTGCAACCACTAGCGCCCACAGCGACCTTCGCAACACCTGGCTCGCTGCCAAACGATGACGCCACTGGCAGCCCGACGTCAGGCACTTCCCGCCCTCAACCTGACGCCCCTGCGCCTTTCGCTTAGACGCTGATGAGGGGTCGTCTTCCACCGCTTCCCAGTCGAAGAGCCGGCTTCGGGGGTCCGCAGCCATTGCTGAGGTTGCGTCCAAAGTGCGAAACATATGTTCGGAGAATAACAGAACGTTTGTTCGCTGTCAATGCTAAAGCGAACAAGTGTTTGCCACAGGAGGTAAGTCGTGATAACATGAAAAGTGGCGTCAGTCGTGGACTCGGTTGAGTCACCCCGGGCCCATCGGGCAGCAGAATCTCTCAGACGCTTTCGAGGAGCGACACCGAAATGGCAGACAGTGAACCAACCGGCAAGAAACGGGAGATCTTGGATTTCATCTCCGCTCAGGTTCGCGAGCGGGGATACCCTCCCTCGGTCCGGGAAATAGGTGAAGCGGTAGGGCTCGCGTCGTCTTCGACGGTTCACACCCACCTGCAGACCCTGCACCGCCAAGGGTTCCTTCGACGGGACCCGACCAAGCCCCGGGCTATCGAGGTGCGCTACGACGCTCTTTCCGCGACGCCGGTCGAGAGGAGACCCGCGCGCCACGTCCCCTTAGTAGGCGACGTCGCCGCTGGGACCGGAGTCCTCGCCCAGGACAACGTCGAGGAGCTCCTGCCCCTTCCAGAGGACTTCACCGGGGACGGAACGTTGTTCATGCTGAGAGTCCGAGGCGACTCGATGGTCGAGGCTGGAATCCTTGACGGCGACTTCGTGGTCGTTCGCCAGCAGTCCGAAGCGAAAGACGGTGACGTCGTCGTTGCTGGAATTCCTGACGGGGAGGCGACGGTAAAGACGTTCCAGCGCAAGGGTTCTACGGTCGTTTTGGTGCCCTCGAACTCGAGACTTGAACCTATGGTCTACGACGCGGCTGAGGTCACCATCTACGGGAAGGTCGTAACGGTGCTCCGCCGACTTTGATCGAGGCTGCAGTCGCTAGAGCTTGTCGGCTCACGACTGCGTGGGGTCTGAGCGATCCGTGGTCTGCTAGTTCGCCTCGATTCCAAGCAGGACGGCTAGGGCGTCTCTGACTGCGATAAGTTCAGTGAGAGTGACGAATTCGTCCCTTGTGTGAGCCAGTTCAGGATCACCGGGGCCGAAGTTGACAGCGGGTATGCCCCGCTCCGCGAAGAAGGCGACGTCGGTCCACCCCAGTTTCGCCCGGGGTGCCTTGCCACTGACACGAACGAGCGCAGCTAGAGCAGGGTGCGACAGGTTCGGACCAGCGGACGGACTGCGGTCGACGACCCTGACTGAGTCCCCGCGGCTTTGATCCAAGGATGGCCCGAGCCAACTGCGCAGGGCTTCCTCGGCTTCGACATCGGTTCTGTCGGGAGCGTAACGGTGGTTGAGAACAACTGTCGCGCGGTCCGGCACTACGTTGCCGGCGACACCAGCCTCGAAGCTGACCGCCTGCAGAGCCTCTCTGTACTCGCACCCGTCGATCACGGGTCGGCGCTCCTGGTAAGAAGCCAACCTGGCGAGAAGGTCAGCGGAGCGGTGGATCGCGTTCGAACCCATCCACGGTCTCGCCGTGTGGGCCCGGCTCCCGAGGAATGTCACGGAGGCCTTTAGGACCCCCTGGCAGCCCGCCTCGATGTACGAGCCTGTCGGCTCGCCTAGGATCGCTGCGTCGCCGCCGAGAATGCCAGGTAAGGCAGCCTCGATCTCGAGAAGTCCGCTGTGACGCCGGTCAACCTCCTCGCACGCGTAGAAAACGAAGGTGACGTCGAAGACCGGAGCCGAGCCAATCCGACCTGCGTGGTCCCAAGGCGATGCCGCCAAGTCCAGCATCACAGCCAGGCCGCCTTTCATGTCCGCGGCGCCGAGCCCCCACAAAGTGTCACCGACGATCCGGGCCTTTTCATTACCGTTCGGCGGCACCGTGTCGAGGTGTCCGGCTAAAACCATGCGCGAAGGCCGACCGAAGTTGGTCCTGGCGACCACGTTGTTGGCAATGCGATGAACTTCAAGGGCGCCATCGCCTGACGAACGCAGACGAGCCTCTACAAGGTCCGCTATGTCATGCTCGTTGTGGCTCACCGAGGAGATGTCGACGAGAGCGGCTACGTCAGCTAGCAGGCGGGTCACTAGCCGACCCCGAGACGGCGCGCGATCTCGTCGAGATCCTCTATCCCCGAAACCATCGCCAGGCGCACATAGCCCGAACCTCCAGCACCGTAGAAGGAGCCCGGCGAGACCAAAGCGCCAGCCCTCTCAGCGAGCTCGAGTGTCCACGCCCATTCGTCGCCTCCGGGCACGGGCGCCCACAGGTAGAAGCCACCTCGTGGTAGCTCGACCGCAATGCCGAGAGCTTTTAACACCTCCGCCGCTCTTTCGAGGCGATCCAGGTACCGGCCTCTTTGGACCTCGACGTGGCTTTGATCCTGCAACGCTGCTACACCGGCGTTTTGGACCGGACCGGCCACCATGAGCCCTGCGTGCTTTCGGACCTCCCGAAGATACGAGACGATGTCAGCGTCCCCGGCATACCAGCCGAGGCGAAGCCCAGCCATGTTCGACCTCTTGGAGAGGGAGTGGACCGCTACCACACCCTCCAGCCCTGACCGGCCGCCACCCCTGCCGAGGATCGTAGAAGGAGGACCCGACCAGGTGAACTCCGCGTAGCACTCGTCGCTGAACACTGGAACACCGTTCGCGATCCCCCACCGGGCTACGCCGCTTAGGTCGTCGAGTCCTCCTGCCGGATTTCCGGGAGTGTTGACCCACAGCAGCAAAGCTCGGCGGGCGTCCGCCGGGTCGATGCTCGACACGTCGATCGACCAGTCGGCGGTCATGCGCACCGGGACCGCCCTCAGACCGGCGAGCAAAGCCCCCATCTCGTAGGTCGGGTACGACACGGCCGGATAGAGGACCGTGTCCCTGCTCGGGTTTCGCAGGTGCAGCCACTGTGGCGTGGTCGCCACGAACTCCTTGGTACCGACGCACACTGCTGTATCGTCGGGACCGATCGCGACGTGGAAACTCCTGTCGGTCCAATCCGCGATCGCCTGTCGAAGGGCGGCGCCGCCGATCGAGGCTGGGTATCCCCTGGCGCTGCGGTCTGCGTCGTCGTTCGACTCGAGTGCCCGCAGCACCAGCGGCGGCGGCGGATCGCCCGGCGTGCCTATCGACAGGTCGATCACCTTCCCGAATCGCGCCTGGGCCACCGCCTTGGCAGCGTCGAGCCTGTCGTAGGGGTAAGCCGGTGGCTCGAACGCAACAGCAGTGTTCACTGGGAAGTCCTCGCTGGGTCTAGACGTCTGGGGATCGTGGGTGAGACTCGGCGACGAAGTCCTTGAAGCGGGCGGCTCCCGCCTCGTCGACGCGCACCTTCAAACTGACGCAGGTGTCGTGATAGGTTTCGCTCAGCACTTCGCCTTCCCGGTGAGCTGCAGCAACAATATCGCCGCGGCCGTAGGGGACGCGCAGTTCGACCACGGCGCTCAGCGCTCGAAGCCGGTCACTTATAGCCACAAGGAGCTCGTCGATCCCGGCTCCCGTCGCTGCTGACACTACGACCGACCCTGGATGACGAGCCCCGAGACGGTGGGCTTGTCCAGGTGCCGCGTCAGCCTTGTTGAACGCCAGCAGCTCCGTCACCCGCGCAGCGCCGATCTCCGCCAGCACCGAGCGGACAGCGTCGATCTGCAGTTCGGGGTCGGGGCTGGAGCTGTCCACGACGTGCACGAGCAGGTCTGACTCGCTCACGACCTCGAGCGTCGAACGGAAAGCCTCGACGAGCTGATGGGGAAGTTTTCTCACGAAGCCCACCGTGTCGGACACGAGCACCGACTCCCCACCGGGAAGCTCGAGACGCCGGGTCCGCGGGTCGAGCGTCACGAACAGGCGATTCTCGACTACCACCCCGGCGTCGGTCAGATGGTTGAGCAGGGTCGACTTGCCAGCGTTGGTGTAACCGACGAGAGAGACAGTCGCCAGGCGGCTTCGCCGGCGGGACTTGCGCTGAAGCCGCCGCTGCTCGGTCAGGCGCGCCAGGTCTCGCTCGAGGCGGTTCATTCGCGCCAACAGGCGTCGGCGATCAACTTCTAGCTGGGTTTCTCCTGGACCTCTCGTCCCGATGCCGCCAGCCTGCTGGGAGAGTTGGTGGCCCCGTCCGCGCAGTCGAGGCAGACGGTAGCGGAGCTGGGCGAGCTCCACTTGAGCTTTGCCCTCCTGGGATCGGGCGTTTTGGGCGAAGATGTCGAGTATCACTGCAGTACGGTCGATGGCCGTGCGCCCGAGGATCTTCTCGAGGTTGCGTGACTGCGCGGGTGAGAGTTCGTCGTCGAAGACGACTGTGTCGGCGTCGAGCGCCTGGGAAACCTCGCGAAGCTGCTCGGCCTTGCCCCTACCGATGAAAGTCGCCGGGTCGGGGTGTTCCCGTCTTTGCAGGACCCTGCCGGCCTCGTCCGCCCCGGCGGTGTCCACGAGGAGCGACAGCTCGTCGAGGTGCATCTCTGTGTCACGTTCCGAGCCGGGAGGGACCGTCACTCCAACGAGAACGATCTTCTCCCGGAAGCTCCGCTCTATGAGGCTCAACTGGCGCCCTCTACCACGAGCTCACCATGCACGAGGCGACCCTGTGGGACGGACCCGCCAGCGTGGTCGTGCCGTCGCAGCTCAGGGTCACGCTGACCGAACCTCCAGGCTGGTTCACGGTGACAGCGGACCCGACCCGTCCCCAGTGACGCATCGCGGCCGCAGCAGCGACTGATCCAGTGCCGCACGCCTGCGTCTCACCGACGCCACGCTCCCAAACGCGCATCGTGACGGTGCCAGGATCGGGGCCGGGCGTCACGAACTCGACGTTCACCCCGCCTTCAACGCAACGCTCCAGGACCGGTCCGAGCGTGCCCACATCGACGCCGGCCGGGTCCGGCCCGAGAACCACCAGGTGCGGGTTCCCCACGCTCACCAGTATTCGCCCGTCACCGACGTTGCATATTGGCGTTGCGTCTTCGAGCTCCACGGTGCCCATGTCGACCTCGCCCCATGTGCAATCCTGCCCGCGCCGCTCGACGCTGACCCGGCGTATGCCAGCCGGGGTGGCGACCTCGAAAGGCTGCGCCTCGGCCACCCAGCCCGCGTCCAACGCCGCGTGCGCTAGGCAGCGCATGCCGTTGCCGCTCATCTCTGCCTGCGACCCGTCCGCGTTCCATAGGCGAAAATCCAAGACCGGACCGTGAAGACCGAGGCGTCGTGAGACTATCAATCCGTCCGCTCCGAGCCCGGTATGACGTTCGCAGAGCCGGCGAGCGACCGACGGGTCCGCTTCTACGTCCAAGCCGACCAAGAAGTCGTTGGCCAGTCCGTGCATCTTCGTCAAAGTCACCGGCGTCGCGGTCATCGTCTCTTCCAGTCTCTCAGCATTGCGTCGGCTACCGCCAGAGGATTTTCCTCCGTCTCATACCAAGTGATCCTCGGGTCACGCCGCCACCAAGACCTCTGGCGCACCGAGAAGCGCCTCGTGTGGCTCTCGGCCAAGACGACGGCCTGGTCCAGAGGCACGCCGCTCTCCAGGTGAGCGGCCAGCTCACGGTATCCGAGGGCTTGGCGGGCGGTACGGGACCAGCCCTGCGGGCGCTCCAGCAGCGACCGTACCTCCTCGACGAAACCCTCGGCGAGCATGTCCCGGAGGCGCAGAGATATCCGCTCCGCCACCACTGGGCGCGGAAGCCATACGCCTGCGACGTGCCACGACGTCGGGGGGTACTTGTCAAGGCCCGGCCCAAACGACGAGAAAGGCTTACCGCTTCCGATGGTGGCCTCCAAAGCCCGGATGATCCTCCGGCGGTTCGTCGGTTCCATCCTGGAGGCCCCCAGCGGGTCCAGCAAAGCAAGGCGCCGGTAGAGACGCTCGGTGTCGGGTTCCGCGTCGAGCTGAGCGGCGATCTCGAGCCATCTGCCAGGGGGGTCGAGACCGTCGAGGAGCGCCTGCACGTACAGCCCACTGCCGCCGACCAGGAGAGCCACCGAGCCCCTGGCCTCTATCTCGGTCAGCGCTGCGCGCGCCGCCCTGACCCACCTGGTCACGTCGAAATCATCGTCGGGGTCTGTCAGGTCGAGCAGGTGATGTGGGACCTCACCCCTCAGCTTCGAGGTGGCCTTCGCCGTGCCGATATCCATGTGGCGATACACCTGCATCGAGTCTCCGCTAAGGATCTCCACCTTGCCGACGCGCTTCGCGAGCTCGACGGCCAGCGCGGACTTCCCCGACGCGGTGCAGCCGACTAGGGCTAGGTGTCTCAGGCTGCCACCACGGGGATAGACATACGACGGCGAGGCCAACTGGTGACCTCGACGAGCTCGCCCTCTAGGTGGTGAGGAGCGGCGCGCACCACCCGGACGTCTGCCCACGCACCGGCAGGGATGGACACTGAATCCGCCGCGAAGTGCACCAGCTTCCCCTGCGCGCTTCGACCGGTGACCATCTCCGGCCGGCGCTTGGAGGGACCCTCGACTAGGACTTCCTCGACCATTCCTACCCTCGCTTGATGCTTGAGCAAAGCGGAGCGTTCGACCACGACCCGCAAGCGCTCGAAGCGTTCGGCTATCACGTCGACGGGTACGAAGCGGTGAGTCCACGTTGCCGACTCCGTACCCGGCCGAGGCGAGTATATGAACGTGTAGGCGCTGTCGTAGGCCGCCTCGGCGACCACCTCGAGCGTCGCTTCGAAGTCTCGGTCGCTCTCGCCGGGGAACCCCACGATGATGTCAGTGGTCACAGCCAGGCCGTCAACAGCCGCCCGAGCTGCGGCTAGCTTCTCCAGATAGCGTGCGGCGGTGTAACCGCGATGCATCGCGGCGAGGACGTCGTCGCTGCCTGACTGCAGGGGCAGGTGCAGGTGAGGACAGACCGCCTTCTCGGAAGCCATCACCTCGATAGTGTCGGCCCGGAGATCTTTGGGATGAGGGCTCGTGTATCGGACCCGCCGGATGCCCTGCACGGATGCGACTGCCCGGAGCAGATCGCCGAAGAGCGGACGCGGCCGGGGACGCTCGCCCGCTATCCAGAACGGTCCGGCTAGGTCGCTCCTGTCCCTCCATGAGACGTCGCTGCGCAGTGAGGTAGTTATATCCCTGCCGTAAGAGTTGACGTTCTGGCCGAGCAGGGTCACCTCCACCGTCCCTGAAACCGCAAGCGCTGCCACCTCGTCGACTATCGACGAGAACGCCTTGCTCGCCTCTGCGCCGCGCACCGAAGGGACTATGCAAAAAGCGCAGTTGTTGTCGCATCCGACCTGGATCGTGACCCACGCCGAGTGGGGGGAGTCACGCCTCACCGGCAGAGCGGGCGGTGGCTCCGAGCCCCCGACGGGGCTGTCGACGATCTCACAAACCGCAGAGTCGGAGCTGAGCGCTTCGCGTAGGAGCTCTGCGGCCCTCGCCGTGTTGTGGGTGCCCCAGACGGCGTCGACCCACGGTGCCCGCTCGGCGATCGCCTCTTTATCTTTCTGGGCCAGACAGCCTGCAACAGCGATCTGCATTCCCGGGCGGCTGTCCTTGACGGACTTGAGGGCACCCAAGTGGCCGTAGAATTTGTTGTCAGCGTTTTCCCTGATGCAGCAGGTGTTGAGCACGACCACGTCGGCGTTCTCAGCGCAAGAGGTCGGAACCATCCCGTCAGCTTCTAGTATCGACGCGATCCGCACGGAGTCATGCTCGTTCATCTGACAGCCGAATGTACGGATGTAAAAGCTGCGTGGCACGGCCCCGATTGTACAGGCGTGCGTCGAAGGATCGGCCCCGGCGTGAATGCCACCGCCGGGACCGCACGCTGGCTCTAGAACGCGACCGCCTCAGTCGTCAAGGCTGATTGGTTCGTCGTCGTCGAGACGAACGCCGACGGGAGCGCCGACCACCGCGTCGGGCTCCGGAGCGTCACCGATACCGACCTTCTGGCGCACCTTCTCGGATATCTCGATCATGACCTCCAAGTTGGTAGCGAGGAAGGACTTCGCGTTCTCCCTGCCCTGGCCGAGCTGCTCCCCTTCGTAGGTGTACCAAGCGCCGGATTTCTTTACTATCCCCAGTTCGACAGCAACGTCGAGTAGAGAACCTTCGCGGCTTATTCCCTTGCCGTACATGATGTCGAACTCTGCCTGCTTGAAAGGCGGGCTGACCTTGTTCTTTACGACCTTGACCCTCGTACGGTTCCCGACTATCTCCGCTCCGTCTTTGATCGACTCGATCCGGCGTATGTCGAGACGGACCGAAGAATAGAACTTCAGGGCCCGGCCGCCCGGGGTTGTCTCAGGAGACCCGAACATGACTCCGATCTTCTCCCGCAGCTGGTTAATAAAGATGGCGATCGTGTTCGAACGGTTGAGGGTAGCTGTCAGCTTGCGCAGCGCCTGGGACATAAGCCGGGCCTGTAGACCCACGTGCGAGTCGCCCATGTCACCCTCTATCTCAGCCCTGGGGGTCAGAGCAGCAACGGAGTCGATGACGATCACGTCCAAAGCCCCGGAGCGGATGAGCATGTCGGCGATCTCGAGGGCCTGCTCGCCGGTATCGGGCTGTGAGATCAGCAGGTCATCGACGTTAACCCCGATCGCGCCAGCGTACACGGGGTCCATGGCGTGCTCAGCGTCGATGTAGGCGCAGACGCCGCCGTTACGCTGCGCCTCAGCGACAACGTGCATCGCTAGGGTCGACTTACCCGACGACTCGGGTCCGTATATCTCTACGACCCTTCCTCGGGGGAGGCCCCCGATGCCTAGAGCTATGTCCAAAGCGAGAGCGCCGGTAGGTATCGCTTCGATATTCAGATCAAGCTTGTCGCCCATCTTCATGATGGCACCCTTGCCGAACTGCTTCTCGATCTGGCCCATGGCCATTTCCAGCGCTTTGTCTCGTTCCATCTCGGCTTCCTCTCGGTCTGTCCACGTCGGTGTGTTCTTGGCTCCTCAAGCTACAAAGAGGGTGTGACATCCTCCGTGTGGCCGTCGATCACCTGGGCAACGCGAGCGGAATCGCAGCGCTGTAGTTCCCTGACGAGATCATACACACAAACACATGTTCGATGCATGCTCTCTGGGTCGGCCTGCTATAAACGCCTCGGAGTCTGCGCGGGAGTTTGAGGGTGCTCTTATATGTCGACGCTCGCAGCTTCGGGATCAGCGGTCTGTGGTCCCGCCAGAGCATCGAAGAGAGCCGGCGGTTCGCTCCAGGGGACCCGGGGCCCTGACCTTGCTGCCTCGTCGATCGCAGCCCAGACGGCTTGCGGGGTGCACGGCATGGGGATGTGGCGGACGCCCAGGTGGGATACGGCGTCGACGACAGCGTTGTGCACCGCAGGCATCGCGCCGATCGTCCCGGACTCGCCAATGCCTTTAGCTCCGAGCGGGTTGCGATGCGTGGGAGTGACCGTGTTGGCGGTCTCGAAGCTGGGCATTTCAGCCGCGCTCGGCATGGCGTAGTCGGCGAGGTTGGCCGTGAGAGGGTTCCCGTCGCCGTCGAAGACCACCTGCTCCCAAAGGGCCTGTGCCATGCCTTGGGCGATACCCCCGTGTTGCTGGCCCCGGACTAAGAGAGGGTTGACTATCCTGCCGCAGTCGTCGACTGCGACGTGGCGCAGCGGGCGGACAGCCCCGGTCTCCACGTCCACCTCGACAACCGACACGTGCGCCCCGAAAGGAAAGGTCGGCCCGTCGACTTTGAAGTCGACCGATGCCTCGAGCCCCGACCGGGAAAGTGAGGCAACGTCAGCCCAGCTGAGAGTCCGGGACGGCACACCGGCGACGCCCAGGCGACCGCCGTCGTAGACCACGATGTCATCGGCGCTGGCTTCTAGCTCGGACGCCGCAAGGTCCTTGGCTTGGCGCAGGACCTCCTCCGTCGCCACCAAGACCGCGCTGCCGCCGACTTGAAGCGACCTCGATCCCCCCGTGCCTCCACCTCTGGGCACCAAGGCGGTGTCGGACTGCACGAAGCGAATGGCTTCGATGGGAATGCCCAGCAGGTCCGAGACGATCATCGCAAAGGCCGTCGCGTGTCCCTGCCCGTGCGCCGAGGTGCCGACCGAGATCGTAGCGCTACCGTCAGAGTGCACTTTGAGTTCCCCGTACTCTTGACCGCCTCCCCCGGCGGTCACCTCCACGTAGACCGACACCCCTACGCCGAGCTGCCAACGGTCGCCCCTGGCTCGCCTGAGCGCCTGCTCGGCGCGAAGCTCCTCGTAACCGGCGATCGTCAGGGCCTCGTCTAGCGCCTTGGAGTAATCGCCTGTATCGTAGACAGTCCCCATCACCGTCGTGTAGTCAGCGTCGAAAGCGGCGACGAGGTTACGCCGGCGGATGTCGACGGGATCCAGTCCCATTTCATCCGCTGCGATGTCCATCGTCCGTTCGAGAAGTTCCGCTGCCTCGGGACGTCCAGCGCCTCTGAACGCCCCCATCGGGGTCGTGTTGGTCACGACTGCCGCCACGTCGTAGCGGATCTCCGGTATCGCGTAGACCCCCTGGGCCATGCTGCGAGTCGGGCCGAGAGCGAGTGCCCCCCCGAAGCCGGCGTAGGCGCCTGCGTCGCCCAGCACCCTAAGGTGCATGCCGGTGATGACACCATCGGAGTCAAAACCCATCTCTACCCACTGGATCTGGCCGCGCCCGTGGGGCATGCCAACCATGTTCTCGGATCGCTCGGCCACCCACCGAAGAGGCCGGCTAAGCAGACGAGCGGCGGCCATCACCGCTCCGTGTTCGGCGCCGATCCCCGCCTTGGCCCCAAAGCCGCCGCCCACGTGCGGCGTTATGACACGAATCTCCTCTAGGGGCATGTCGAGTATTCGCGCTGCCTGGCGGGCGAAACCGTGAGGCATCTGAGTCGAAACGTAGACGGTCATCTTGAAACCGTCCTCCCCAGCGCCTCCGGGAAGGACGGCGATGGCGTCGCCTTCCATCGGCACGACAGCTACCCGCTGGTTTTCCAACCTTGCTCTGATAACCCAGGCCGCCCCTGACAGCGGGTCACCTTCACCCGCCTTGCCGGCAACGACGTTCGTCCCCAGCTGCTCGAACTGCAACGGCGCCCCCTGCGAAGCGGCGGCCTCCAAGTCCGCTGCAACGCCGAGAGGGTCATAGGCGACCTCCACCGACTCGGCTGCGTCCTGCGCTTGGGCTTCAGTCTCCGCTACGACCATCGCTACAGCCTCGCCTACGAATCGTACCTTGTCCTTAGCCAGGGGTGGGCGTGCCGCCGCCTCGTTCAAGACCATGAAGCCGTGGTAGGGTTCGACACCGAGGTCTTCGAAGCGCAGAACCGCTATGACCCCGGGACGGCGCTGCGCCTCGCTCGTGTCGATACCGATGATCTTGGCGTGCGCATACGGGGAGCGCACGAAGGCCACCGCCGCCATGCCGGGCACCACCATGTTGGCGATGAACGTCCCCTTCCCACGCAGCAGCTCCGGGTCTTCTACGCGACGGACTTCGTTTCCTAGAATCGATCCTGGCACGAACGCAGGTTACCGGGCTGCGGGCTGGTAGGGATCAACCGTCGGGATCCCCGTCGCTGCGAGCCCCCAGGCGGCCCGGTCGGCTAGGGCTGAATGCTCCCAGCGAGGATGCTCCGTCTGAGCAGGTCCAGAGCCGATATGGAAGCGATCTGACGGATCTGGTCCCTGTCCCCGCCACCGTAACGCCCTAGGCGGATCAGGTGGGCGGTGTCACCACCTACCTCCGCCCCTGAAAGGCCTATCCAGATCGTGCCGACCGGCTGGCCGTCCTGTTCGTCGGGGCCTGCGACACCTGTGAGGGACAGTCCTACCTCGGCGTCGAAGATTCGGGCGGCGCCAGCTGCCATCTCAAGCGCAGCCCGCTCGCTCACCACGGGGCCGTCCGACACCCCCAACACGGAGCGCTTCGCTGCTGATGCGTACACAACAGCGGAGCCTCTAAACACGTCGCTGGCGCCAGGGACCGCAGTCAATCGGCTCCCCACCAGGCCGCCCGTCAGGGACTCGGCGAGGCCCAGGCCAAGCCCGCGCTCTTTTAGGAGGCCAAGCACGGCGGATTCCATGTTGACGTCGTCCACCCCAAAGACAGCGGCACCCAGAAGGGCACGGACCTCTAGTTCCTCTGCCGAGACCAGGTCGCGGGCTTCGGATTCGCTCGGGGCTTTCGCTGTGATCCTGACCTTGAGACCTTCGATCCCGCTTGCAAGGAAGGCGATCGTCGGGGCGGGACGTCCCAGGCGACGGGCTTCGTCTAGGAGCGCCATCCTGGCCGTCAGAACCTCGTCGAGGGCCGACTCGGCCATTCCCCATGTACGTAGAACCCTGCTGTAGATCACCGCCCGCTCCCCTGAACGTTCGACGATGTCCGGTATCACCGCCCGGGTTACCATCTCGCGCATCTCGTGGGGAACTCCGGGCACAGCGTAGATACTCCTGTCCCCGAAGCGGCACACAAGCCCCGGAGCCGTTCCCCGCTGTTGGGGTATCACATTCGCACCTTTGGGGACTTCCGCTTGGCGGAGGTTATTGGCTGTCATGCGCCGTCCTCTCGCCCCGAACATGGCCTCGATGCGCGCAGCGACGTCCTCGTCGAGCTCCAACGGCACGCCGAGAACCTCCGCAATAGCCTCCCGCGTGATGTCGTCCTTCGTCGGCCCGAGCCCCCCGCAGCAGATGACGGCGTCACTTCGGGCGAGCGCCGCTCTCAAAGTGGCGACTATACGTCCGAGGTTGTCTCCAACCTTGGTCTGGTAGTAACAGTCGATCCCGTTCAGAGCCAACTGTTCGCCGATCCAAGCCGAGTTCGTGTCGACGACCTGACCCAAAAGCAGTTCCGTCCCGATGGCAAGAACCTCGACCCTGGTCACGGAGCTGGCACCTCTCCTTTGGTCTCGCCTATCTGAGCGACGGTAGTGGCGGGAATGCTGTGGCTGTCAAGAAGATACTGGGCTCCGCTTATGACAGCCAATCCTGCGGCCACCCAGAGCACGTCCCGTCCAACCCACAGGTAGTGACCGGCGAGGGCGGGTGCGAGCACCAACCCGACGGCGACGTCCTGTGTCGCGGTCTTGAGCTTCGCGAGCGGCCTGGCGGGCACTGACACGCCGTGGCGGGCCACCAGGGAGCGGTACACGCTGATCAGAAGCTCCCTGCCCGCGATGACGGCAACCGGGACGACACTGACGAGCCCGGCCGACACGAGAGCTGCGAGAGCTCCTATGACCACGATCTTGTCGGCCAGCGGGTCGAGGAACGCTCCCGACGTCGTAGTGCCCTGCCGGCGCGCTACCCATCCGTCCACGAAGTCGGTGCACGCCACGCCAACCCACACCACAACCGTCCACCACGAAACGCCCAGGTCAAGGATGAGGATGAGCATGAGCGGGGTGGCCAAGATACGCGTGACGGTTATGGCGTTGGCCGGAGTGGCAAGCGCCGACGACTCGAACCGGGCTTCGCGGCGACTGCCCATCAGGCAAGCCACGCAGCTCGCAGGTCGGTCCCGAACGCGCCGGTGAGGACCACATCGGCCCACGTGCCAGCCGGACGGTCGTCGGGCACTGCGACAATCCCGTCTATCTCGGGGGCTTCCCTGTGGCTGCGCGCGACTCCCGGCCGATCTATGAGAACCCGTGTCTTCTCGCCCACCAGGCGTAGACGCTGGCGGGCGGTCATCTGGTCCTGGAGCTCCTGGCACTCGCTGAGACGCTCCGCCACCACGTGCGGGGGGACATGCCCTGGGAGCCCTGCAGCATGGGTCCCCTCCTCGTTGGAGAAGGCGAAGAAACCGGCCCAGTCCAGGTGGGCGTCTTCCAGGAACTTCAAGAGGGCCTCGTGGTCCTCTTCGCTTTCACCTGGGTAGCCGACGATGAACGAGGAGCGCAGCGCCGCCCCAGGGAACTGGCTTCTTATCCTGCCCAGGCGTTCCATGAAGCGCTCCCCGTCACCCCACCGGCGCATGAGCCGGAGGAGAGGACGCGACACGTGCTGGAGGGAAAGGTCGAAGTACGCGCAGCCGGTCCCTCCTATCACGTCTATCAGACCGTCCGTGAGCTCCGAAGGGTACAAATACAAAAGTCGAACTCTGCTCACCCTGTCAGCCACCGCCCGCACCAGGGTCTCGATCGGCCGACCGGACCGTGCGTGACCACGGTCGCGGCCGTAGGAGGCAAGGTCCTGAGCGACGAGGACAACCTCTTCAACCTCCAGCGCCTCCACCTCGCTGATCACCGACTCCAAGCTCCGGGAACGTTGAGACCCCCTAAAAGACGGTATAGCGCAGAAGCCACATTTACGGTCGCAGCCCTCAGCCACCTTGACGTACGCCCACGGCGACCGGTGGGGGGGCCTCGGGAGGTCGAGCAGGTCGAACGACGGGCGTTTGGCGCTCGCAGGAAACCCAACCGGCTGACCACCTGCCTCGCTGCCGGGCTGGCCGACGCGCTGGTAGAACGACGTCCCGAAACCTGCGACGACGTCCACCTCGGGCAACGCCCGAGCCAGTTCCTCCCCGTAGCGCTCCGCCATACATCCTGTCACGGCAAGGCGCGCTCCGCTGCGACGTAACGCTGCCAGCTCGAGGACGACATCGACGGACTCCTGGCGGGCCGCTTCGATGAACGCGCACGTGTTCACGACGACCAGGTCGGCTTCGCCAGGATCACTTGCGGGGGCGTAGCCGTCGGCCTCCAAAAGGCCTGTCAGCTTGTCGGAGTCGACCTGGTTCTTGGGGCAACCGAGCGTCTCCAACCAGTACTTCATAGACCTCACATCCTAGGCGACCTGGGGGTTTCGCTACCCCTGGAGATGCCCGGATTCTCGGTTACTTTTTGACCCCGAGCATTCTGTTCATCTTCGTCGAGCACACCGGGCAGGTCCCCTGAGCGGCGAGCCGTCCGTTGGCTAGAGTGACTTCCTGGCCGTCGAACTCGCGCTTCTCCTTACACTTCACGCAGTAACCCTCGTAGGTGGCCATCGGTGTCGCTCCTCCTGGTAGGTATCGGGATCCGAACAACTTACTAGGCCTGCCACTCGCCCTTTATCATTTGCTTGGTGTCACTCGCGAGTGTCATACCAAGCAGGTCAGCCTTAAGGGTGACGCAGCGTCCGGGGACGTCGAGATCGGTCATGAGCGACTCTCCCCTGGAGCGTACCGTGTCAGCGTCGACCGACCTGCACACTCCGATGAGCGTCGTCCCAGCTCCGGACCAGAACGACGTGAGGGCCCCGGCTTTTCGCAAGCCTGCGAGCATCTCCGGTGCCTCGGGGAACAGCTCCGATCGGGCCGACTGGTGCAAGCGGTCGTCTCCGGCCGCGGCGGTCAGCTGTCGATGGTCGGCTAGACCCGCAAGGAGGAGACCCATCCTGCCCAGGTTGAACACGGCGTCGCTCCGGCTGACTGTTTCGGCGAGAGCGCCGCGCGCGTCGCTGGTCAAAAGGGGGCGGTCCGGTATGACAGCCACGAAGCACAGCGCCGGGTCGAGGCTGAGGCGCCGCCAAGCGGCTTGACCGTCGATAAGGGCTGCCGCGATCAAACCGCCGAAACACGACGCCGCAGCATTCTCGGGGTGACCGTCCACGTAGACGCCCCACTCGAGCGGGTTGGCGGCACCCGCAGCGGCTGCGGCAGCGACCGCCAACGCCGCTGACGAGCCGAGACCCCGGCCGATCGGGATCTCGGAGTGAACCCGGATCTTCAGGTGATCGGTGCCGGCCACTTTGATAGCGACCTGCGCTGCGAGGTGGCTCTCGTCGGCGGGGAGGTCGGCCCCTTCGCCGGTGGAGAGCACCTCGAGCCGGGGGGATCGACTGACCTCCACCTCGACATAGGTTCCCAACGCTACGGCCAGCACGTCGAAACCGGGTCCGAGGTTCGCTGACGAGCCTGGCGCGCGGGCTTTCATATACCCCTTGATGCTAGGCGATCCACCTTGCCAGCGCCTCGGACACCCCAACAGGCCACTCGTCGGGGGAGAACGCTCCTACTCCCCCTGCTCTGCGAGGTTCTCCAGCTCTTCGACGGTCATGAGCACAGTGCGGGCTTTGGAACCCTCGGAGGGTCCGACGACCCCACGCTGCTCCAGCAGGTCCATGATCCTCCCGGCCCTGGCGAAGCCAACCCGAAGTTTGCGCTGCAGCATCGACGTGGAGCCAAGCTGCGAGCGGACCACGAGATCTCGCGCGGCCTCCAGGAGGTCATCGCTGTCATCGCTGGCGGAGAGGCCGTTGGCTGATCCCGCCTCGTCGCTTCCCTCGACCCCCGCGACGTAGCGGGGTTCGGACTGCCGGCGCCAGTAGGCGACCACTTTGCGAACTTCGTCCTCGTCGACCCAGGAACCTTGGATTCTCCGGGCCACGCTCGACGAAGCGGTCAACAAGAGCATGTCGCCCTTACCGATAAGCCTTTCAGCCCCGGGCTGGTCGAGAATGACCCGGCTGTCCGCGAGGGACGACACTGCGAAGGCCAGACGCGACGGCACGTTGGCTTTGATCACCCCGGTGATCACGTCCACTGACGGTCGCTGGGTGGCAATCACCAGGTGGATACCCACGGCGCGTGCCATCTGGGCGATACGGCAGATCGACTCCTCGACGTCGCGGGCCGCCACCATCATCAAGTCGTTCAGCTCGTCGACGACCACCAAGATGAAAGGTAGGCGTTCGTAGCGAACGGCCGGCTCCTCTGGTCCAGCGGGGATGGCAGAGCCGGCGGAGCCAAGTTCACCCCGGTCGAAAGCGTCGTTGTAACCGGTGATATCGCGCACGCCTACTTCGGCGAGCAGATCGTAGCGTCGCTCCATCTCGTGCACAGCCCACGCTAAAGCGTTGGCCGCCTTCTTTGGGTTGGTGACCACACCGGTGAGCAGGTGCGGCAGGCCGTTGTACTGGCCGAGCTCGACTCGTTTGGGGTCGACGAGGATTAGACGCACCTGATCCGGTGTCGCCCGGAGGAGTATCGACGTGATCAACGAGTTGATGCAGGAGGACTTTCCGGCCCCGGTAGCTCCAGCTATGAGGATGTGCGGCATGGTCGCGAGGTTCTCTAGGACCGGCCTACCGGCGATGTCGCGGCCCATCGCGACCTCCAACGGGTGGTTCGCGTTTTTGGCCTCCGGGGAGGACAGGATGTCGCCGACCGCCACCAGCTGACGCTGACGGTTCGGGACTTCCACGCCTATCGCCGACTTGCCTGGTATGGGCGCGAGTATCCGGACGTCGGCGGCCGCCATGGCGTAGGCGATGTCACGCTGGAGGTTCGTCACCTTGGCTACTTTGACGCCTGCGCCGAGCTCGAGCTCGTAGCGGGTGACCGTAGGTCCTACCGTCATGCCCACCAGGCGGGTCTCGACACCGTGAGCTGCCAGGGCGTCCTCCAACGTCCGCCCGGCCGCTTCTATCGCCTTGCGGTCTATCTCGGTCGCTTTCGAGCGCTTGAGCAGGGCTACCGGCGGAAGCCGCCAGGCGCCCGCCTCAGCGGCCGGTCCGAGATTGATCGACACCTCGTCGGGGTCTTCGACCGCCGGAGGTGGGGGTGGGAGGTGTATCGGAACTGCTTTTCGCTCGGCTGGCGTACCCTGCGTGACGCCTTCGTGGGATGACGGCTCTTGCCCCGCCTCCCCGGTCCTGGCGGGCTTGCGCGCGGAGCGACGGACAGAAGTGCTCTGGTCGCTCTCGGCGTCGTAGAGTACGCCGCCCTTGGCACCGGCAGGGGAACTCGGATGACGTTCGTGGGCGTCCAGGCGGCGAGAGCGGCCTGGACGGCTGGACGCCCACCGCGCCAGGGCTTGCGCCCAGTGGGCGGCCGCACCGGCCAGCGCAGCCATGGCTCCGATAGCGTTTCGAGCTGGAGTACCCGTGATGACCAGCAGGGCGATAACCCCTAGAACAGCAAGCACCAGGGCGCTCCCAGCGGAGCCGACGCCCGCCCTCAGAGGACCGGCGACGCCCATGCCGACGAGCCCGCCCGACGCTCGCAACGTCGCCACGTCGCCACGCCAGCGCGATACCGGGGACACAAGGTCGATGACAGCTGACGTGACGACCACCACCAGAGCAGCCCCAACGGCAACACGAACCGACGGACGCACAACCGGCTCAGCTGCGCCCGTCGCCGGGCGGTTCCGGCGAGGATGGACCTCTCGGACAAGCACCCACCCGACGCACGCCACCAGGAACGGTACCTCCACTCTGGCCCAACCGAACGCGTCCGCGCTTACGTCGTCGAGACCGCGCCCGAGCGGGCCGGCGAGACCAGCGCCGAATACGGCTAGACCCGACAGGGCTCCTGCGAGGATGAGAACGAGACCCCACACGTCGTCAGCCTGACGGCCGATGAGCCGGGACAGCCTCGCCGGATGCGGCCGGCTTCGGGCTGCGGAGCTGTCCGACTTCGCTGCGCGCGGCACAGTGCGAGCCTTGGCAGCTTTACGGCTCGGAGTTCGTCGACCTGACGGCCGTCGGGTCGCGGTAGTCACAGCACGCCCGATAATAACACCGCTGGGAGTAGCGGCCGCTGGATCAGACCTCGGTCACCACAGGGACTATCATCGGTCGGCGCCTGGTGCGCTGGGAGACGAACCTGCCGAGCGCTCCCCTCGCCCGCCTGCGTATGGCTTCCACGTCCGCGGGTCCCGACGACGTAGCGTCCTCGACGGCGACTAGGACGGCCTTTGAGGCCTCCCCGAGGAGGCTCTCAGCCTCCGACGCGTGAACCCAGCCTCGTGTGATGATGTCAGGTGCCCTTAGGATCTCACCGGTCTTGGCGTCGACGGTCACTACGACCACGATCACCCCTTCCTCTGCGAGAACTTTTCGATCGCGCAGGACACCGTGGCCGACGTCTCCCACAATTCCGTCCACGTAGAGGTAGTTGGCTGGGACCTCCCCGGCGAAGTCGATCCCGTCGACTCCGAGCTCGACTATGTCTCCGTCCTCCGCCAAGAGGATCCTCTCGGGAGCTACCCCCATTTCTCTCGCGAGAGCCGCGTGGTGGCTGAGATGACGGAACTCGCCGTGGACCGGGACGAAACAGTGCGGGCGGGTAAGCGACAGGAGTATCCGAAGTTCGTCCCGCTTTGCGTGCCCGCTGACGTGCACATCAGCGAGACCAGAGTGCACTACGTCGGCTCCCCGGCGCATCAGGCCGTCGATCACCTTCCCTACGTTGGTCTCGTTTCCGGGTATGGCGTGGGAGGACAAGACCACTAGGTCACCTTCGCCGACTTTTATCCACCGGTTGTCCCCGGACGCCATCAGAGCCAGCGCCGACATGGGCTCCCCCTGCGAACCCGTGCAGATCACGCACACTCGTCGAGGGTCGAGATCCTTGACCGCTTCGATGTCGACCAGGCTGGCCGAAGGGATGTCCAAAAGTCCCATGGACCGGGCCAGAGCCACGTTACGGGCCATCGAACGTCCGAGAGTGGCTATCGTCCTTCCGTTGGCGATCGCTGCGTTGGCGATCTGCTGGACGCGGTGAATATGGCTGGCGAAGCATGCGACGACCACTCTCTTGTCGCGGTTCGCAGCGAAGAGCCCGGCTAGGACTCCCCCCACCTTGCTCTCGCTTACGGTATGGCCTTCCTCCTCGGCGTTGGTGGAGTCGGCCAACAGCAAACGCACACCAGGACCATTCGCGAGCGCCCCCATACGGGCCAGGTCGGTCGCTCTCCCGTCCACGGGTGTCAGGTCTATCTTGAAGTCCCCGGAGTGCAGGATCACTCCCCTGGGTGTGTGGAACGCAGTCGCGAACCCGTGGGGGACCGAGTGGGTTACCGGTATGAACTCAACGTCGAAAGGGCCGATCTGACGGCGCTCGCCGTCGGAGACGACTATAAGCTCGGTCCGATCGAGGAGTCCGGCCTCCTCGATCCTGCTCTTAGCCAGCCCGAGGCTGAGAGCCGACCCGTAGATTGGGAACGACAACTCCCTCAGAAGGTAGCTCAAGCCGCCGCAGTGGTCCTCGTGTCCGTGAGTGATGATCGCCGCTTCTATGCGCTCAGCGTTGTCCCGAAGGTAGGAGAAGTCGGGAAGCACCAAGTCGATTCCGGGCATGTCGGCGTCGGGGAACATGAGACCGCAGTCGAGGAGCATTATCCTCCCGGCGACCTCGATGCAGGCGCAGTTACGGCCGATCTCCCCGAGCCCGCCGAGGAAGACGACGCGTACGGGATCAGCCACGTAGTGTTCCTAACAACCTGGCGGCGGCTTCGTCAAGGCCCGGCGGCGCAGTTCCCATAGGAGGCCTGCACTGGCCAACAGCGTGGCCGAGGGCACGCAGAGCAGCCTTGGCAGGCACCGGGTTGGGAGCCTCGTCGCTCGACTGGAACCGGTGTGAGCTGATCAGGCGTGCGTTGAGCGCTCTCGCAGCGTCCACGTCGCCTTTGCGGAAAGCTGCGACCATGTCCGACACGGTTACCCCGGCCCAGTGCGACTCGACGGATATCACCCCGACCGCTCCCACCGCTAGGAGGCTCAGGGTGTCAGCATCGTTGCCGCTGTAGACCGTGAAGCCGTCCGGTGCCCGGGCGACCAGCTCGGCGGTGGCCGCAGGGTTTGCAGTCGCGTCTTTGATCCCCGCTATCACCTTGTCCTCGGCAAGACGCAGAATTACCTCGGGGTCGATCTTGCGTCCCGTGCGCACGGGTATGTCGTATGCGACCACTGGAAGGCCCCCGGCCGCTGCGGCGACGGCCCTGAAATGAGCTTCTATCCCCGCCTGTGAAGGCCTGTTGTAATAGGGGGTCACTGCGAGAATGCCGCTCACTCCGCAGTCGACGGCGAGCCGTGTCAGTTCGACCGAGTGAGCAGTGTCCGATGTGGAGGTCCCAGCGAGCACGGGGACGTCCACAGCGGCTGAGACAGCCTCCCAAAGCCGCCTCTTCTCGTCGTCGCTCAAACACGGCGACTCTCCAGTAGTCCCCGAAAGCACCAGAAAATCGTTGCCGTGCAGGCAAAGCCACTTAGCTAAATCCGTTGCTGCTTTCACGTCCAAGCGGAGCTTCGCGTCGAAAGGTGTGACCATGGCGCACCCGACGGCGCCGAACATAGCGGTTTTGGTCATGGACCAACCTTACCCAACCGCACGACGACCGTAGAGAACTGCGTCTCGAGTTGGTGGAGAAGATAAAAGGCGATGGGTATCAGAACAGGATCGGCTCCAAGCCGACTGTGAGGCCGGGACGCGAAGCCACCCGGCGTATCGCCGCCAGCACGCCAGGCATGAAAGACCGGCGGTCCAGCGAGTCGTGGCGGATTGTGAGAGTCTGGCCCGACGCTCCCAGGATCACCTCTTGGTGGGCGACCATCCCCCTCATACGCACCGAGTGGACCCGGATACCGCCCGGACCCATGCCGCCGCGAGCTCCGGGAAGTACCTCCTTTTCGGTCGGGTCGCGACCCCACTCCGCCGACGCTGCGGCCATACGTTCGGCAGTAACCAGTGCCGTGCCCGAAGGAGCGTCCACTTTGGCGTCATGGTGTAGCTCGACGATCTCCGCCGTGTCGAACCAGGGTGCGGCCAGCTCAGCGAAGCGCATCATCAGCACCGCTCCTATCGCAAAGTTCGCGGCGACGACGCATCCGAGGGCACCCTGCGGCGGGAACAGCGTCTCGAGACGGCTCGTGCCGGCAGCTCCCAAACCGGTCGTGCCTATGACCATGTGAACGCCGTTGGCCGCGCACCAAGCTGCGTTTTCAAGGGCGCTGGAAGCGACAGTGAAGTCGACGGCCACCTCGGCCTGCGTCTTTGCGAGGGCGGATATGTCGCGGTAGCGCACCGACGTCTCGGGCGACGAATCCGAACCCGCCAGGCCGGACGCAGCGGCTGGGTCGACCGCCGCTACTAGCTCCAGGTCCGAAGCCTCCTCGACCGCCTCGCACACGCTCGTCCCCATGCGTCCGCGCGCTCCGAGGACCGCCACTCTCATGGCGCCTCCGGACCGATCGACACTATGGTTCGGGGCCCGTTCAGCCAGCGTAGCGCTGCGTCGTTGACCTCGTCGAGGGTGAGCGACTCTATGTTGGCCTCGACCTCTTCGAGCGGTCGGACCCGACCGTGAACTGTCTGCGAATGGCCCAGCCGGCTCATCCTCGCCCCTGAGTCCTCCAAGCCGAGTGCCAGCGCGCCACGCATATGACCCTTGGCCGATGCCATCTCCTCGGGCGTTACGCCGTGTGCGGCCATCCGGTCTATCTCCGCGTTCACCAGGTCCAGTACCTCGGATCCCCGAGATGGTGAAGTTCCAGCGTAGACCGCTAGCGCTCCCGCAGTTTGGAACCCGAGCCGGTAGGCGTACACCGAGTAGGCGAGACCCCGCTCTTCGCGCACCGACTGGAACAGCCGGCTGGCCATGCCGCCCCCGAGAACCTGCTCCACCACAGCCAGCCGGTGGCGGTCCTCGTCGTCGCGGTCCGGGCCGGGCACGGCGACCACTAGATGTGCCTGCTCGGTGTCTCGACGCAAATCTTGACGGGCCAGGGGAGCAGCACCCGGTGCGCTACGGACGGGCGGTCCCCCACCTCTCCGGCTGGTCCTGGCTGCGACGACGTCGACAACCTGATCGTGGTCTACGGCCCCTGCGACGGCGACGACGACGTTGCCGGGAAGGTAGTGCTCACGGTGGAAGTCGGCGACGTCGCTCGCTGTCATCGCCTTGACCGTCTCGACGTCCCCGAGAACCTCCCGTCCGAGAGGATGGCCGGGAAACATAGCTTCAGCCAGCAGGTCGTGCACCTGGTCGGCCGGTTCGTCGGCGTGCATGAGGATCTCTTCGAGGATCACCTGTCGTTCGGTCTCAAGTTCGTCAGCACGCAAAGCGGGAGTCCAGACGATGTCGGACATCAACTCGAGCCCCATAACGATGTCGTCGGAGAGGAGGCGGACGTAGAAGGTCGTGTACTCCTTGGTGGTGAAGGCGTTCATGTCGCCGCCTACCGACTCGACAGCCAACGCAATGCTGCGCGCAGTGCGGCTCTCGGTCCCTTTGAACAACAGGTGCTCGAGGAAATGTGAAGCCCCTGCAAGTTGGGGAGGTTCGTCGACCGAACCGGTTCCCACCCAAAAGCCTACGCTCACAGAGCGGACGTCGGACATCCGCTCTGTGAGCACCGTCAAGCCGGTGTCGAGAGTCGTCGAGCGATGACTCACGCCTGGCCGGTCAGTTCCGCCGGCGGCGGGTGTTGCGCCTCGGCGACTTGGAAGCCTCAGGGTCACCTGACCCTGGCGAGACCTCCGGTCCTAGGTCGCCGAAGGTCGCAGCAGCCTCGGCCTCCCACGTAGCTTCGAAGGACACCACCTCGACCTGGTCCTCCTGGGTCTGAGCTGCAGGGGCGCCCTGGGATTCCGGAGCGGCGGGAGGGTCTTCGAGGTTCCCCACGACCGACAGCGATACCTTACCCTGCGGGTCGATGTCGTCGACACGAACGTCGATCTCATCTCCGAGATCTACTACGTCCTCCACGCGCTCTACACGCTTGTTGCGACCGAGCTTGGAGATGTGGACGAGTCCGTCCCGACCGGGGAGGATGTTCACGAACGCCCCGAACTTGGTGACGTTGACCACCTTGCCGCGATACACAGCGCCTACCTCGGCCTTCGGCGGGTCGAGGATCATCTCTATACGCCGGCGTGCTTCTGCGACCGCAGCCCCGTCCCTGGCGCCGATGGTGACGGTGCCCACAGTACCGTCGTCGTCGACCGCGATGTCGGCGCCGGTCTCTTGCTGAAGGGCGTTGATGACCTTACCCTTCGGGCCGATCACCTCGCCGATCTTGTCGATCGGGATTTCCAGGCTGACGATCTTCGGTGCTGTGGCGCGAACGTCGCTGCGTGGTGCTGCGATGGCCTTCTCCATTACAGCGAGGATCTCGATCCGGGCCCGGTAGGCCTGGTGGAGAGCCTCTGTGAGCACTTGGGCCGGCAACCCGTCGATCTTGGTGTCGAGCTGCAGCGCTGTAACGAAATCGGCCGTGCCTGCGACTTTGAAGTCCATGTCGCCGAAAGCGTCCTCGGCTCCGAGAATGTCGGTGAGGGTTATGTACTTGTCGTCAACTTTGACTAGTCCCATCGCTATGCCAGCGACGGGCGCTTTGATGGGCACTCCGGCGTCCATGAGCGACAGGCTCGACGAGCACACCGAGGCCATCGAAGTCGAACCATTCGACGACAGGACCTCCGACACGAGACGTAACGCGTAGGGGAACTCGTCTACCGGTGGGACGACTGGCAGCAAGGCACGCTCAGCGAGAAGCCCGTGTCCGATCTCGCGTCGTTTTGGGCTGCCGACGCGTCCGGTTTCGCCATTGGCGAACGGCGGCATGTTGTAGTGGTGCATGTAGCGCTTCTTGTCGTCGACCCCTATGGTGTCGAGAAGCTGGTCCATTCGTGGCATCCCGAGCGTCGTGATGTTGAGCACTTGGGTTTCACCGCGCTGGAAGAGTCCCGAACCGTGCGCTGTCGGGATGAGCCCGACTTTCGCCGAGAGAGGACGGATCTGCCCGGAGGTTCGCCCGTCGATGCGGATGCCCTCGTTCGCGATCCGCTCACGCACGACTTTCTTGGTCAGGGATCTCACGGCCGCCTTGATCTCGCCTTCGCGCCCGGCGAATTGCTCGCCGAGGTCGGCTCCGATCGCCTTTGCGGCGTCCGACAGTGCCCTGTCCCTCTCCGCCCGGGCTGTGATGGACGCAGCAGCCCGTATGCGGTCAGCCCCTACTTCGGCGACCCTTTCCGCCACGTCGTCGCCGTAGTCGCGTTGGGCGACGTAGTCGAGGGGCGGGCGAGAGCCTGCCAGTTCCACCAACTGCCGTTGCGCTTCGATGCTCTCGCGGATCCACGTTTTGGAGGCCTCCAGGCCCTGGGCTATGACAGCTTCGGTAACCTTGGGAGCGCCGCTTTCGTAAAGCTTCCAGGAGCCTTCGGTGCCGCCGGCCTCGACCATCATGACGGCGATGTCGCCGTCGTCGAGTTGACGGCCGGCCACGACCAGCTCGAAAGCCGAGCCGTCACCTTCTTGATAGGTCGGGTGCGGCTCCCACACCCCTTGCGCGCTGTAGGCGACTCGAACGGCGCCGATGGGCCCCTCGAACGGGATGCCGGAGAGCATCAGGGCCGCGCTCGCGGCATTGATAGCCAGCACGTCGTGGGGATTCTCCAGGTCAGCTCCGAGCACGGTGATAACCACTTGCGTCTCGTTGCGGTAACCGTCAGCGAAGCTGGGCCTAAGCGGGCGGTCGATCAGCCTCGCTGTGAGGATCGCGGTGTCCGAAGGGCGACCCTCGCGACGAAAGAACGAACCCGGGATCTTCCCGGCCGCGTACATCTTCTCTTCCACGTCCACGGTCAGCGGGAAGAAGTCGATACCGTCCCGGACTGACGACGTTGCGTTGGCGGTTGCCAGCACAAGCGTGTCGCCCAGCCTGGCGACGACAGCGCCTTGGCTTTGCGGGGCGAGAAGCCCCGTCTCAAAGGACAGAACCTTGTCGGTGGTGCTCACAGGCGTCGACACGGATATGGGTTGGTCAGGATTGGCGACCACGCGGTCGCTCCTTTCTTGTCAAGGAGCGACCTGGGGCCAGTTCCCAGTCGGTGACCTCCCGACGCGGTGCCGGGAAACCGTCGACTGGCAGCTGACCGAAACGGGGCCGCTCGCTGGGTGGGCGGTTGGTCTAGCGGCGCAGGCCCAGCCTGGAGATCAGGCTCCTGTAACGCTCGACGTCGTTCTTGCGGACGTAGTCGAGAAGCCTCCGGCGGCGGCCGATCAGCTTCATCAGACCACGGCGGGTGTGATGGTCGCCCTTGTGCACCTTGAGGTGCTCCGTCAGGTGTGCGATGCGCTCGCTCAGGATAGCAACCTGTACCTCCGGGGACCCGGTGTCGGTGTCGTGTGTGCGGTAGGTCGCTATTGTTGCGGCTTTATCTGGCATAAGTGGGGGTTCCTTGGCATCGTCGACGATGGCACACCGACCTTACGGCGACCCGGTAGCTCCCGTTCCGCCGACCCTGATAGAAGGCGAACCGAGATATGGGCGCGACCGAACCGGCCGATAGTTCCTCCATCGTAGCACTCCGCAGTCGCGCTGATTGGTGTTGCGGTGAACTCTGACGATCGCGCCACGCTACACCTGGCTAACGGCGTAGGGCTGGAAAGCGCTGAGATACTGTGGCGCTTTTCGACGTCGGGCGGTCCAGGAGGCCAGCATGTGAACACGTCACACACCAGGGCCGAGGCAACCCTCGACGTCGCCCACTCGGCCAGCCTGCCCGAGTGGGCGCGGTTGAGAATATGCGCGAAGCTCGGGCCGGTGGTGTCGATATCGGCAAGTGACACCAGGTCGCAGAGCCGCAACCGTGCGCTCGCCCTGGCACGGCTGGTCGCCAAGCTGTCGCAGGCACTAGAGGAGCCCAAGCGCCGCCGGCCGACACGTCCGTCCGCTTCGGCGACCCGGCGCCGCCTCGACTCGAAGCGGATGACGTCAATGAAGAAATTCGAGCGTCGCCGGCCAGCCCCAGGCGAGGAGTGAGGTACCGTGCGCCCGGCACGTGGTCACTGAGAGGTCGGCCCCGGTCTGTTCTGGAAGTCCGGGTCCGGCGGTGTCCGCCCGAGGACCTCACGCGTAGTTTCGACGTCCCGGTGCATCTGGTCTACCAACGCTTGTGAGGATTCGAAGCGGGCCTGTGCACGCAGGTGCGCAACGAACTCCACTTTGGCCTGCTCCTTGTAGAGGTCGGCCTCGAAGTCGAGAAGGTGAGCCTCCAGCAGGCGTTCTGCCTTTTCCTCGTAGTAGGTGGGACGCCTTCCAAGGGAGATCGCGGTTGGCAGCCGAACGCCATCAGGGCGCTGATACCAGCCGGCGTAGACCCCGTCGGCAGGGACTGCCATAGCTGCAGGAAAAGTGACGTTGGCGGTCGGAAAACCCAGTTTGCGGCCCCTCTTGTCGCCGTCGGTGACCACCCCCCGGACCTGGTGCGGTCTGCCCAGCAGAGAAGCCGCCTCGCTGACCGCCCCCTGCGCGAGCAACCCCCGAATCCGCGTGGACGATATCGGCTCCTCGCCGAGCCCTCCGCTGAAAAGCCTCAGGCCGGTGACGTCGAACCCGAGCCTCGACCCGAGCTCCTCGAGCAGAGTCACGTTGCCTGACCGGTCGTGGCCGAAGTGGAAGTCGTGGCCGACGACAACCGCCTTGGTATCGAGGGCGCCTACGAGCACCTCCTCCACGAAGCGCACCGGACTTTCCGAGGCGCGTTCAGTGTCGAAATGAACCAGCAGCACGTAGTCGACACCCGTGCGCTCGAGCAGTTCCAGTTTCTGGTCCATGTCGGTGAGCAGCATCGGAGCGGATTCGGGCCGTACCACCGAAGCCGGATGCCGGTCGAAGGTCACCACCGCGGAGGCGAGTCCCTGGTCGGCAGCGACGCTCTTCACGCGGTCGATCACCAGACGGTGACCCGTGTGCACGCCGTCGTAGGCTCCGATGGTCACAGCGCACGGGCGCGGCGACCGGCTATCGCCTGGGTAGAAGAGAACCTGCATCTAAGGCGAGGCTAGTGCGCCCGGGCGTAACCCGATAAAGCAGCGCTCGGCGCGACTGATCTCATCCGGCCGCCTCTATGACGACCTCGGCACGTGCCCCGCCGCTTCCGTCACTGGCGTACACCGCTAGGAGCGAACCTCGGGCGGAGACGAGCCGCCACGGCCCCCGTCGACGCGCGGACAGCTCCTGGGCTGTGAGGTTTCGTCCGTAGCTCACCTTACGTTCGACGTCGCCGCTCACAGCTACGGCTTCCAACCACGGCAGGCAATCCACCAGCGGAATGACCGACGCGTCGCCGACGGTGTCGAGAGTCGCCGAATCAGTCAGGTGCCACGGCCCTACCGACTGTCTGCGAAGGTTCCGCACGTGCGCTCCCCCACCCAGCCGCCTACCGAGATCCTCGGCCAACGACCGGACGTAGGTGCCCGACGAGCAGGTGATCTGGGCTTGAAGCACCGGGCCGTGCTGGCCTGCGCCGGCAACACTCACATCGAAGCGTTCGACGTTCACCGGGCGCGCTGCCCGCTCGACCTCCACTCCCTGCCTGGCCAGTTCGTAGAGGCGTCGACCGCCCACCTTGATCGCCGAGACCATCGGCGGCACTTGGAGGATCGGCCCTGTCAGCAACGTGGCCGCGTGCACAGCGTCTTCCAGTGACACTGCGGACATGTCCCACGTCGCTGTTAGCTCCCCGGAGCTGTCGAGGGTCGACGTCGCCTCTCCGAGCACGATCTCGGTGGTGTAGCTCTTCTCGAGACCCGACATGTAACGCATCAGGCGGGTGGCCCTCCCGAGCGCCACGACGAGGATTCCCGTCGCGTCCGGGTCCAACGTTCCGGCGTGGCCTACCTTGCGCTGGGCGAAAATCCTTCGGCATCGGGCCACGACGTCGTGGCTCGTCATACCAGAAGGTTTGTCCACCACTACCAGCCCGTCAGTCACCGTCGCCACCATGGGATGTTTCTGCTGCGCCTTCCGGGCCGGCATCGGGATCTCCTGACTGCGCCACGAGTCCAAATTCGCTGCTAGGAGGGAGGGCTGCGATGATCTCCTCGATCCGTTGGCCTGCGGCTACCGCCGGGTCGGCAGCGAAGCGCAGCTGCGGTGTGCGCCTGAGGCGCAGCTCCCGGGATATCGCCGCCTGGAGCGACACGCGCAGCGCTGCGAGGGCTTCGAACTGCGGTTCTCCCATCGATGACATGAGCACCGTAGCGTGGCGGAGGTCCGGTTCGCACTCGACGCCGGTGATGGTGAGCATGCCCAGGCGCTCGTCTTTCACTTCCATGCGCTCGAGATGCTCCGCCAGGACTTCGCGCAGCACCTCGTTGACCCTCGCTGTCCGGGCGTAACCCCGGGCCGACCGGTGCGCGTGCGTCTTCTTCGACCGCTTGTTCGTCATCTCACGATCCTCCGTCGGCGAAACTGGATCGCTCAACCGACACAACGTCTACCTCGGGGAACGACCACACGAAGCGCTCGACTGTGTCTAGGACGCTCTCGGCGTGAGAATGCGACCCCGAGACTGCAGCGAACCCCAACGTGGCAAGCTGCCAGGCGTCTTGGCGCGCCACTTCCGCGGCTGCCACGGCGAACCGCCTGCGCGACCCGTCGAGTATCGGCCGCACGAGAGATCTCTTCTCCTTGAGAGAGCTGACACCTCGAAGCCGCAGCTCGACTTTCAACGTTGCCGTGAACAATGTGGCGGAATCAGACTGCCCCTACAATCGGGACAGCTCCCGGGGAACTTCGCGCTCTTCGAACGTCTCGATGAGGTCACCTTCGCGCAGGTCCTGGTTGTTGGAAAGCCCTACACCACATTCGAAGCCTTCGCTCACCTCGCGAGCGTCCTCCTTGAAGCGTTTGAGCGAGGTGATAGCGCCCTTCCAGATGATCACTCCATCCCGGAGGAAACGCACCTTCGACCCACGGGTGATCTTGCCATGCCTGACGTAACAGCCGGCGATAGCGCCGACACGCGGCACCCGGAAGATCTCGCGCACCTCGGCCTCTCCAGTGACGACCTCTTCGAACTCCGGCGCGAGCATGCCGACCATGGCGCTCTCGATATCTTCGATTAGCTTATAGATGATCTCATAAGTTCTAATTTCGACGTCGTGGTGCTCTGCCAGATCCCTTGATCCTCGGTCGGGACGGACGTTGAAACCGAGGATCGTGGCGTTGGACGCCTGCGCCAACGTCACGTCGTTCTCGGTGATACCCCCAACGGCCCTATGGATGAACGAAAGCTTTACCTCGTCCCGTTCGAGCTTGCGGAGACTCTCAGTCACCGCTTCGAGGGAACCCTGCGTGTCGGCTTTGAGAACCAGATTCAAAGTGGCGGTCTCGCCGCGCTGGATCTGCTCGAAGATATCCTCCAGTTTCGCCCCGGTTCCCGTCGCCGACGACGAGCGGCGCAGGTCAGCCGCCCTGAAGCGCTGCTCGCGCTGCTCGCCAATGTCACGGGCGGTCTTCGCCTTGTCCGTCACCCGGAACTCGTCGCCGGCTGAGGGGACTGAACCGAACCCGAGGACCTGCACTGGAGTCGACGGTCCAGCTTGCTTGATGTTGGAACCGCCCTCGTCGAGAAGGGCCTTGACACGACCCCAAGCTGCCCCCGCTACGATCGGATCCCCTTGGCGCAAGGTGCCTGACTGGACTATCACCGTCGCCACGGGACCTTTCCCCGGGTCCAGGTTCGCTTCCATGACCGTGCCCTTGGCGCGTCCCTCCGGGTTGGCCTCGAGCTCTTCAAGCTCAGCTACGACCAAAACCTGCTCCAAGAGATCGTCGATGCCGAAGTTCTGCAGCGCCGAGATCTCGACCATAATCGTATCCCCACCCCACGACTCTGGCACAAGGCCGTACTCGGACAGCTGTTGCATCACCCGGTTAGGGTCCGCGTTCGCACGGTCAATCTTGTTGATAGCCACGACTATCGGGACGTCAGCGGCCTTGGCATGGTTGAGAGCTTCCACGGTCTGGGGCATGATGCCGTCGTCGGCTGCGACTACGAGGATCACGATGTCGGTCACCTCTGCGCCTCGGGCTCGCATCGCCGTGAAAGCCTCGTGGCCCGGAGTGTCGATGAACGTGAGCCGGTGCCCCTGGTACTCGACCTGATAGGCACCGATGTGCTGGGTGATCCCACCCGCTTCGCCGGCTACGACGTTCGTCGTCCTGATCCGGTCCAGGAGCAGGGTCTTGCCGTGGTCCACGTGACCCATCACCGTAACCACGGGGGGGCGCGGCTCGAGGCCTACCTCGTCATCGTCCTCGTCGTCGAAGTACTTGGCCTGAAGTTCGGCTTCTTTCTCCTCGCCTGGGTCCACTAGGCGTACCGAAGCGCCGATCTCCGCTGCGAACAGCTCGATCATCTCGTCGGATAGGGACTGCGTCGTGGTGACCATCTCGCCCTGCTGGAACAAGAACCGAACCACGTCAGCGCCTGAACGGTTCAGCTTCGGTCCCAGTTCTTGCGCCGTTGCCCCGCGCTCGACGATCACGTCGCCGTCGGGTATCGGAGCGTTGGACGGGGTGTAGTGGGTTATCTCCTGAGCTTCTAGCTCTTCGATGTTGCGCCGGCGACGGCGCGTAGGGCGCCGACCCTGAGGTCGTCCTCTGTTGCCGAAAGCGCCGCCGCGTGCGCCGGCTGGCCCTCCGGGACCACCCGCCGGTTGGCCGGGACGGGCTCCGGGAGCACCTCCACCGGGACGGTTCCAACCTCCGCTCGGAGCCCCGCCCGGGGTGCCGGAACGCAACCCTCCGCTACGCATGCCGCCGCCCATCGCCGGACGCGTCGCACCGGGGCTGGAGGGACGACCACCAACGGCTCCGGATCGGCTCTGTGGCTGGCGACCGGGAGGAGGAGGTATAGGCTTGCCCGAAGCCGACATCGGAGGTCGACGCACACCCGGGGGCGGCGGTATCGGCTTGCCCGTCGATGACAGCATCGGGCCAGTCGCCTTGTTCTGGACGTCGCTCTCCTGGCCGGGCCGGTTCTCGGCCGCACCGGCTGGAGCCGCACCGGCTGGAGCCGCACCGGCTGGAGCCGGACCGCCAGCACGCGCCGACACGGGCCTTGCCGGGGCGCCGGTCGTCGGGCGCCTCGTTTGGTCTGCTGGCTGGTCTCCTCGCTGCGCCGGGGGCGCATCGAGTCGCTGCGGAGGCCTCCTTGCGACGACGGGGCTTCTTCGATCAGGATCGGAATGCCCAGCGATCCCGATGGCGGACTGGTCGCCAGGACCCTTAGGACGTTCTGGCGCGCCCTGACGAGCGACGGCTTCAGGGGTCGCGCTTCTCCTCGGGGCGGAGGAGGCTGACGAAGGGATCCCAACGCCTGCCGTCGGCTCCAAGGTGGCTTCGGGACGTGCCGGGGGGGCTCCCCCACCGGCGAGGCCGTCGGCCTTGACAGGCTGCGCGAGCGGACCGGCAGTAGGAGGTGCCGACCGGGCTGGGGTCCGCGTGTCGGGATCGGCCGGCAAGATCTGACCGGCGGCTGCGGCCTTTCCCACCTCGGTCTCGGGATTCTCAAGCGGCACTGACTTCGTCGACGCGGCGGCAACTGGGGCGGCGGCAACTGGGGCGCCAGCAGCGGTTGGCGCCCCAGCGCCGTCAGGTAGGGTTCGATGGTCAGATTTCGGTACCGTCGTTCGCCCTGTCGGTCCGGGTTCGTCACGAGCGGAGTCTGCGCTCCGGGATCTGGCGGCGATGGCGGGACGTTCCTCGACGACGGGTGTCGAACCAGAAGCGGTGGAGGCCGAAGCGGACAAAGACGCGGGATCGGTCTGTAGGGTCTCGGGCCCACGGTCTTGGCCGGCGGATGGCACCTGGCTCTGCGCCGGTTCGCCATCAGCACCCACAGCTCCGACGGGACGGCGCAAGCCTTCTCGGTCAGCCTTACGGCGTACCCGGTCAGCCTGCTGGTCCTCGATGCTCGAAGAGTGGCTTTTGACCCCGATACCGAGCGATATGCACAGGTCCAGAGCTTCCTTGTTGGTCAGGCCGAGCTCTCGTCCTAGCTCGTACACCCGAATCTTTTTGGCCAAGTTGGTCGGTCAGTCCCTTCTCGAAATCTCGTGTGATCCCCGACTTGGTTCGCTACGCAACTTTCGGCTGCGAGAGACTTCGGTCAACGCATCGGGATCGTCCATACATTCTCGCACGTCCTGGGGTGCTTGCGTTCGCTCGGACAGCACCGACGTGAGCCGCTTGATGGCTTCAGCAGGTACCTGAGATCGAAAGGCCTTCTGGAAGGCCCTGCGATTGACAGCTAGTCCTAAACAACGTTCGCTCAGCGTAGCCGCATTCGCGTCCCTGCATATCCATGCTCCGCGGCCCGGTCCTGTACGATTCGAGACGATCGAACCGTCCTGTTCGCGAACTAGCCGCACCAACGTGGACACGCTGCGAACCTGGCGGCACCCCACGCAGGTCCTAGCAGCCCCGGCATCGGGCTCGCAGCTCTCGATGGCGTCTACGGGGCACCACCACCGTCGCCGGACACCTCAGAAGCGGCCGTCTCGTCGATAATAGCGTCGGCGTCGGGCTCGTGGCCCTGAGCGTCTTCGTCCACCGACATGGACCACGCCTCGGCGGAGACGGCCTCGCCACCTTCGGCCGGCTGCCAGACCATCTCACCGGACTCCGTCTCCACCCACTCACCCTCAGCCCACTCCTGGGTAGCGAAGGCCTTCTCGTCGGCGATCTGCGTCTCGCTCTTGATGTCGATGCGCCAGCCGGTGAGACGAGCCGCCAGCCTGGCGTTCTGGCCTTCCTTGCCAATCGCAAGCGAGAGTTGGAAGTCGTTGACGACCACGGTAGCGGTCCCAGTCATGTCGTCTAGGTGGACCTCTTTAACCTTCGCAGGCTGCAATGCGCGCATGACGAACTCCCGGGGGTCGTCCGAGAACGGGACTATGTCCACCTTCTCGCCGCGCAACTCGTTGGTGACCATGCGGACCCTCGCCCCACGAGCGCCAACGCACGCTCCTACCGGGTCGACGTTCGAGTCGTTCGACCACACGGCTATCTTCGTGCGGTGACCCGGTTCCCGAGCGGCCGCTTTTATCTCGACGACTCCACTGGAGATCTCAGGGACTTCTAGCTCGAAGAGACGTTTTATCAGCCCGGGGTGCGTCCGGCTCACCACTATCTGGGGCCCTTTCGCAGTTTTACGAACCTCGACTATGTAAGCCTTCAGCCTGGCGCCGTGCTCGTAGCGTTCGTATGGCACCTGCTCTGCCTGGGGAAGAAGAGCCTCCACCTTGCCGAGGTCCAACAAGGTGTAGCGGTTGTCGCTTTGTTGGATGATCCCGGTGACGATATCGCCCTCTCGGCCTGCGTACTCCTCATATTTGAGGTCTCGTTCAGCCTCGCGGATGCGCTGGTTCATCACCTGCTTAGCGGTCTGGGCAGCGATGCGCCCGAAATCCTTCGGAGTGACATCCCACTCGCGGATCACGTTGTCGTCGTCGTCTAGCTCTTGACCGTAGACCCGGATATCCCCGGTGTCCGGGTCTATCGTGACAGACGCGAACTCCTCCGAACCAGGCATCCGCTTGTACGCGGCCAGAAGAGCGTTCGCCAGGGCGTCAAGCAAGGTGTCTACGCTTATGCCCTTGTCTTTCGCTATCTGCTGAAGTGCGTCTAGGAAGTCGATCGTGGATTCACTTTTCATAGTGCGGCTTCTTTCGGCTCGTTGTTTACGGTCGGCTTTTGCTTCAGTGTGGAGTTCCACGAAGCGACCGTTCGGGCCCAGTCGATGCTGTCGTATTCGACCAGAGTCTGCGTTGGCGGTTCGCCCATTTCCAATACGATTCCTGTTGGCTGCGCTTCGATCAGGACGCCGCGGTGGCGGCGACCCCCCAATATCTCGACCCTGGTCTTGAGCGAGATCTCGGCTCCGACGTAACGCGCAAAATGCTCGGGTCGGCGCAGCTTCCGCTCGATCCCCGGGCTGGACACCTCCAGGTGATAGCGACCTGGTGGGGTCAGCTCGGGGTGGGCGTCGAGGAGCGGGGCCACTAGGGTCCCCGCCGCTTGGGAGAGGGAGTCCAGATCGACCCCACCCGAACGGTCCACTAGAACCCTCACGGTGTCGTGGGTCACCTCGACATCCCAAAGCTCCAGCCCGGCCGAAGAGAGCACTGGGTCTACGACTGAGACGATCCCTTCTGCCGTATCGGCCACTCGAACTCTCCTCCTTTCGTGTTTCTCGACGACGAAACTGCTGCTACCAGCATTGCGCTACGCGCCGACTGAACCGATCTGACCAGCAAGACAAAAGCGCGGGCGCCCTGCAAAAAACAGGTGCTACCCACGCCCGTTAGACTTCTCCAAAGAAAAGGACGTCTTAGAGTATACCCCCATGCTCCGCAGGTCCCGTCGACCGGCTCGGCTATCCGTCGAGCCGCTTCGCTATGAGATTCACCTTGGCTTGGGAGTTGTTTGCGTCGCTGCCGCGAATATCCAAAAGGGCGAGCCGGTCGGCCGCTGCCGCTTTCGCAGCGCTGGTGTCGGCGGCGGCTAGCCGAGCCTCGAAACCTTCTGCCACTAACTTCTCAGCCTCGTCCACCAAAGCGGCGACCATCTCGCCTTCAGGTACGACCCTCACGATCTGACCTCGAATGAACAAGTGGCCTCTGTGGCGCCCGGCGGCTATGCCGAGGTCCGCCGATCGAGCCTCGCCGGGACCGTTCACTACGCAGCCCATCACCGCCACCTGCAAGGGTATCTGGCGGTTCTCCAAGGCTGCCTGGGCCTCCTGGGCGACTTTGTAGACGTCGATCTCGGCGCGGCCGCAAGCAGGGCATGCTATCAAGTCCACTGAAGTCCGCTTGCGCAGACCCAACGCTTCGAGCAGGATCCTCCCGGCCTTGGCCTCTTCGACAGGGTCTGTAGTGAGCGAAAATCTGATCGTGTCACCGATGCCCTCGCACAGCAGGGTCGCTATTCCCGCCGTGCTCTTGATCGTGCCCGCCGGCGGCGGCCCTGCTTCGGTAACCCCGAGGTGGAGGGGATGGTCGGTGACCTCGGAGAGCTGACGGTAGGCCTCGATCATGAGCGGAACGTTCGACGCCTTAACCGAGATCTTCACGTTGTCGAAGCCTTCTTCTGCGAAAAGGCCCAGTTCGATCTGGGCTGATTCGACCAGCGCTTCGGGGGTTGCACCCCCGTACTTTTTCATTAGACGCGGGTCTAGAGACCCTGCGTTGACGCCGATACGCACAGGCACGTCCCGGTCCTTGCATTCTCTTGCGACCAGGCGAATCTCCTCGGCCTTTCGCAGGTTCCCCGGGTTGAGCCGAAGACAGTTGACGCCGGCTTCGAGAGCGGCTAGGGCCATCTCGACGTGAAAGTGTATGTCCGCGACTATAGGCACCGGGCTTCTCGGCACGATCTGAGCAAGACCCTCCGCTGCCTCCTTCTCGTTGCAGGTACAACGCACGATGTCAGCGCCGGCGGCCTTGAGCGCGTAGATCTGAGCAAGCGTCCCGTCAACGTCAGCCGTCTTGGTCGTGGTCATCGACTGAACTGTGATAGGCGCTCCCCCTCCCACGGGGACGGAGCCGACCATCAACCGGCGGGTTTGTCGCCTTGGGAACCTTGCAGCGGAGGGTTCGAGCATGACCCCAGGCTACAGGCGCAAGCAACCTAGACTTGAGCTGAAAGTACCTCGAAACTGGTTCCCTGCTGACCAGGCGATCAGCTAATGCTTCGCAGGTCGATGAACATCGACCCCAAGGCGAAGACGGCGATGACTGCGAGACCGAGGTACATCACAGGAAGCAGTTTCGCCATGTCTACCCGATAGGGCCGCCGGACGCTGCGGACGCCCTCGTAGATGTCCACCGCGACGCGACCCCCGTCGAGGGGGAACAACGGAACCAGGTTGAACAGGCCGATGGAGATGTTGATGACCGCCAGAAGCCAGATGAGCGTCGGCAGGCCGCTCTGGGAAGCCTGGTTGATCACGCTGGGCAGCCCTATGACCGTGGTGAAGCGCTCGGAGGAGGTCGATGCGGCCTTCGAACTGGACAGTTCGTTGACGAACGCGCTGACCCCGTGGAAGCTGACCAGCCCCCCAAGCGCGTCGAGCGTGCGGGCGGATACCGAAACGAACGCTCCCCCGGCGTCGCTCAGCGACGAGAGGAACGAGGAGTGGATGAGAGGACTGACGCCGATCCCCAACACCCCGACTTTGCCGGTCGGAAGGCCGTCGGCGCTAGCGTTGGGAACCGTGTCAGCAGCTACGGGGGCGGCGTGAAGTGTGACGTCCCGGCCAGCACGTTCGACGGTGAATTCGAGGGGAACCCCGGGATGGGCTTGGATGAAAGACGCTATCTGAGCCCACGTGGCGTAGTGAACCCCGTCGATCGATATGATCCGGTCGCCGAGCTTGAAGCCGGCTTGCTGAGCCGGGCTCGTCTGGCCGGAGAAGCCGATGATCTCAGCGATCGGGTTGCTGGCGGGGACCTGGGTCAGGTACCCGCTCTGGTCGCCTGTCCAGAAGAACATCGAGAACAAGAGGACTAAGGCGATCAGGAAGTGCATCCCCGAACCCGCGACGTCTATGACGAGGCGACGCCAAAAAGGGGCTTTTCTGTAGGTGCGATCCTCGAAGGCAGGGTCTACTTCTTCGAGGTTGTTCATCCCCACGATACGGCAGTATCCCCCGAGGGGTATAGCCTTGACTCCGTACTCGGTCTCGCCCCTGCAGACCGACCACACCTTCGGCCCGAAGCCGAAGAAGAACTCGGTCACCTTGACTTTACCGGTCCGGGCGGCGACGTAATGGCCGAGCTCGTGAGCCACGATACAGCCCGCGAGAAAGAGGATCGCCAACACAGTCTCGCCGTACCCTGCGATGTAGCCGACCGCTACGATCAAGGCGACGACGGCGACAAGTTTGACCAGGTCAGCGACCTGGTGCGACGGTCTCATCTGCCGCCGTGTCCCGTCTGGCCGGCGTGGTCGTTCGTCGCTCCCAGCGAACGGCTCTCCGCGGGCCGCAACAACGGGGGACCGTGTCAGAGCCGCTCTCCCAGACCCGCCACTACTGTGATCCGACACGGTCCTGCTCACTTGGCGCCCGTCGATCCCACTCGATCTACGACACGGCCGGCAAAGTGACGCCCCGATCGGTCAGCCTCCAGCACGTCCTCCACGCTACCCGGGACGCCGAGGCTGTAGTGGTCGAGAGCTTCCTCGATCACCTGCGCGATGTCAACCCAGCGGATACGCCCCTCGATGAACGCCGCAACGGCGACCTCGTTGGCACCGTTGAGCCATGCCGGCGCGCAGCCACCGGCACGGCCGGCTTCGTAAGCGAGCCCAAGGCAGGGGAAGGCCTCCCGGTCGGGTGGCTCGAAGTCGAGCCGGCGGGCGGTCACCCAGTCCAAAGCCCCAAAGGGGGTTCCGAGGCGTTGCGGGTACGAGAGGGCGTAGCCGATCGGAAGTCTCATATCGGGATCGGAGAGTTGTGCCAGCGTAGCTCCGTCGCGAGTTTCGACCATCGAGTGCACGACCGACTGCGGATGCACCACGACCTCCACGTCGTCATAGTCGACGCCGAAAAGTTCATGGGCTTCGATCACCTCCAGGCCTTTGTTCATGAGCGTGGACGAGTCAACGGTGATCTTCGGTCCCATCGACCAGGTCGGATGGGCGAGCGCCTGAGCCAGCGTCACCTCCGAAAGGGCGCTCTGCGCCACACCGCGGAAGGGCCCTCCGCTCGCAGTGAGGATGATGCGCCGCAGCCGTGCCACGTCGGTGTCGGGAAGGGCGGCCATCTCCTGTGGTGAGAGGATCGCACGCAGGCACTGGTGTATGGCGCAGTGCTCCGAGTCGACCGGAATAATCTCGGCCCCGGCAGTTCGGCGGGCCGCCTGGACTACCGGGCCGCCCGCGATCAGCGACTCCTTGTTCGCAAGAGCGAGCCGCCGGCCGTCTTCGAGAGCGGCGAGGGTCACCGGCAGGCCGGCGAAGCCGACGACCCCGTTCACGACGACGTCGGCTCCGACCGATATTGCTTCGAGCGCGCCAGCACCTACCAACAGCTCGATTCCCCTCGGAAGAAGTTCGGCGAGCTCCGCCGCTCCTGAGGGGTCCGCTAGAGCTACACGCTGCGGTCTGAGGACCCGCGCCTGCTCCGCGAGGGGGCGCACCGACCGGTTTGCTCCGATAGCCACCACCCGGAACTCGCCTGGGGCTCCTAGCACCACGTCCGTCGCCTGGCGACCTATGGACCCGGTCGAACCGACCAGGCTCACCGTTCGCATCAGCGTCAGAGCTTGAAGAACACGACGACGAAATAGGCCGCCGGCAACGCAAGCAACAGCGAGTCGAAGCGGTCCAGAACTCCTCCGTGACCTCCCAGGAGCGTCCCGGAGTCTTTGAGTTGAAGATCCCTTTTGAGCAAAGACTCGAACAGATCGCCCGCAGGAGCGATCAGCCCGACCAGCAACCCGAGAACCAGACCGTGGCGCATACCACCCCAGGGCGTGAGCGCCTTGCCGACGACGGCGCCGACGATGATCGCTCCGATGACGCCTCCCAAGTAACCTTCGATCGTCTTGTTCGGGCTTATCGCCGGCGCAAGGGGACGACTGCCGACAGCCCGTCCCACGAAGTAGGCGGCGATGTCAGCGGCTACGGCTACGAGCACCGCGCCGACGAACTCGCCCTTGCCGTTCGCCTGGCGTAGAAGCAGCGCGGAGAAAGCCCCCAGCAGCCCTACCCAGAAGTAGATCATCACCGTCACCGCAACGTTCACTAACGGCCTGGCTTCGACGACTCCCAGCACATACCAAAGGATCGTCCCGGCGAAGGTGAGCCCAGCTACTACCACGACCCCTTCGGACCCCTTCCAGTAGGCGCCGAGGACCGTGCCGGCCGTCGCAACCAGCCCGATAAGGGTGGCAGGGCTGAAACCTGCTCCCTGCACCATCCGGAACGCCTCTGCCGCAGCGAGAACGCACACGGCCGTTGCGAGGACGACGAGCCCCTTGGAGCCCGCTGCGTACGCCACAACCAGAGCTACTACCAGGCCGGCACCAACCATCACCCGGCCGCGTAGGTCGTCGCGGGGTCCGGCCCCACTTGGGCCGGTTCGCGACGGCGATCTAGCCGGACGCGGGCGGGACTGGCTGGCTCTCGTGGGCGAACCGGCACCAGCGTTTGCAGCTCGGCGTGAACGAGGAGCCACCCGCCTGGCGGCGGGTTCCCGTCGCGTCGTCGTATGAGGGCCGCTTCGCGTGAGATCGTCCGGCCCCTCAGCGTCATCAACGAAGCTATCTTCGAATGGGGGGATACCAGCCTCAGGCCTCTGCGCAGACCCGCCCCGGGCCCGCCCCCGCCGACCCGGGGCGGGGGTCCAGGGCTCCTGGTCAACGCCGCCCTCGTCGCCATCCGAAAGGTCGATGACCGGGTTGGCCTCCCTACGCGCCCGGACGCGTTCGAAGTCCTCATCGAAGGAGTACAGGTCGGAGTGCTCTGTCCGGCTCGAATCGAGGACTCCGACAGGCGGTTCGTCGCCGGCCAGGTCTCCTAGCACGTCATCCTCATGCCAGCTTTGCTCGTCTCTCCAGTGGGCTTCTCGCCCACCCAGCGACCTCCACTCCTCGTCGCCGGCGCGGTGGAGCACGTCATCGTCGATGCTGAGGCGGGGCACCTCCCCGGTGGGAGGGTCAGTCCAGTGGAGCATTTCCGGCGAGGAGCCGCTGAGCGAGATCGACCCGAGGGATGGTTCGCTCTCACCCCCCGGACCTACAGCGAGCTCCGTCGTGCGGTCGTCAGCGCCCGACGGAGCCAGCGCAACCGGGCCTCTCGGGGAGTCCGGAGGTAAAGTCCCGGCCGGGGAGCGTCGTCTGGAACCGCGATCCTTGGGAGACGTCACTGGTTCCTCTTTTCGTTGTTGGACATTTTCCTCCTTGTCGGTTCCCACACTTCCAGAAGCGCCTGAATCCGCAGAAGCCAAGGGTTCGGTGAGAAGCTCGGCCGGTGTGCGCCGAGCCGCTGGGGGTGGCGGGGGTGGCGGGGGACGGTGGCGCCTTTTGGGCTGATCGGGAGGACTCTGAGCGAGAGGTGGAAGGGACACCGCTTCTGCGGGGTCCACAGAGTCCGGAAGCGGGAAGCGATGAGCTGGACGGGGCCCTGCGGGCGGCGGGGGAACGTCGCCGAATCGGAGCTCGTCTTCAGGCCGCCGTCCGGCGGCTTCGCCCGCATCCAGCGCCGCCTGGGCTTCTTCAGCCTTGAGTATTCTTACACCTTCGCCGTGCTTGGGGTCTTGGCGGGGAGCCACTTCGTTTCGCTCGTCCATGGTGTCCTCCTCAGACGGATAGAAGCTCGTCCTGCTTGTGGGCCAGGATTCGATCGATCTCCGAAACGTGCTCGTGGGTCACTTTCTCGAGCTCTTTCTCTGCGCGGTCCAGCTCGTCGCTCGAAATTTCCCCGTCCTTTTCGAAGGTCTCGAGGTCCTTGCGGGCGCTCCTACGACAACCGCGCACGGCCACACGACCCTCCTCGGCCTTGTGGTGAGCGACTTTGACCATCTCCTTGCGCCGCTCCTCGGTAAGAGGTGGAAAGTTCAGCCTGATCACGGTCCCGTCATTGTTGGGGTTCACCCCGAGATCGGAGTTCTGGATCGCCTTCTCGATCGCTCGAAGAGAGCCCTTATCGTAGGGGGATATGACCATCACTCTCGCCTCGGGGACCTGTATACCGGCGAGTTGCTGCAGCGGCACCTCGGAGCCGTAGTAGTCGACTCTCAGCTTCTCGACGAGCGCCGGGGCGGCCCTGCCAGTCCTTATGCTCGACATCTCCGAGCGGGTGTGCTCGACCGCTTTTTCCATCTTTTCGCGGCAGTCCTCGATCACGGCGTCGACGTAGCTGTCCTCCATTATTGGATCAGCGTACCTATCCGCGCGCCTCCGAGGACGCCGTGAAGGTTCCCGGGAGTCATAATCGAGAAAACTCTGATCGGCAGGCTGTTCTCGCGGCACAAGGTGATGGCCGTTAGGTCCATCGCGCGAAGATCCCGTGCGAGGACCTCATCGAAGCTGACCTCGTCTAGCAACTGGGCATCTGCGTCGAGCTTGGGATCGGCGTCGTACACCCCGTCAGCACCCCCGTGGGTCCCTTTCAGGAGCACCTGAGCGTCGATCTCTACGGCTCGCAGAGCACCTGCCGTGTCGGTGGTGAAGAAAGGGTTCCCAGTGCCAGCGGCGAACACCACGACTCGTCCCTTCTCAAGGTGCCGGATGGCCCTCAGCCGGATATAAGGTTCAGCTATCTGCGACATGCCGATCGCAGTTTGGACTCGCGTGGGCTGACCTTGACGCTCCAAGGCGTCTTGGAGCGCGAGGGCATTGATTACCGTTGCGAGCATGCCCATGTAGTCGGCGCTGGCCCTGTCCATCCCCGAAGCCAACCCGGTTGCGCCACGCCAGATATTCCCCCCGCCGACAACTATCGCCACTTGGGTCCCAAGGGAGGAACACACCTCGGCAATCTCCTCGGCAATCCGCTCCACGACAACGCCGTCAATAGTCTCGTCCGCCGCTTCACTGGCGAACGCCTCCCCCGAGAGCTTCAACAGCACCCTGCTCCACGGCGGCTTCGGGATCACTGCTTGCGAGTTCACAGTAGGTTAAGCCTAGTGGCGCCAAGGCCGACCGACTGCGCTACGCAAGTTATCCGGTGCGCTAAGACGGAGCGACCGCTGGCGGGAGCTCCGCCTTAGCGCTCCCCTCGCCCAGGCTGGGCTCAGGAGCCGATAACCACCTGGGCAAAACGAGTGACTTTGACGCTTCCGAGGAATTGCTCGACGCTCAGCTTGTCGTCTTTGGCGTACGGCTGCTCGAGCAGGACACCACCCGGGGTTCGCTTGTACCAACCGTTCAGCTTCCCGTCGACGATCTTCGCGATCGCTGCTTCAGGTTTGCCCTCGTTACGGGTTTGCGCTTCAAGCGTGGCCCTCTCTGAGGCTACGTCGGCGTCGGGAACTTCGTCCCGCCTCACGAAAGTCGGCCGCGCGAATGCCACGTGCACTGCGACGTCATGGGCTTGCTCCGGAGTTCCGCCGTCCAGCTCAACCAGGACCGCATTCACTCCCCTCCCATTTTGCACATGAAGGTAAGCGTCAAGAACGTGACCCGCCGGCGCCTCGAAGCGATCCACGCGACCGACCTCGATGTTCTCCTTCAGAGTCAATCGCAAGTCGTCGATCGCGTCCTTCTTGGTCTCCAGCGCGTCTACGCCTTCCAGCGCGACCAGACGGGCCAAATCTTCGACCATGTCCACGAACTGCGGGGACTTGGCGACGAAGTCCGTCTCCGACTTGAGCTCGACGAGGGCAGCTCGGTTCGCATCGACGACCACGGCGACCGCACCCTCGGAATTGTCCCGACCGGAGCGCTCTGCGGCCTTGCCAAGACCGCGCTCACGAAGCCATGCGGTGGCTGCGCCAAAGTCTCCCTCAGCCTCGGTGAGGGCCCGCTTGGCATCCATCATTCCTGCCCCGGTGGCGTCCCTGAGGGCTTTTACGTCTTGTGCTGTGAAGCTGGCCATCTGGTTCTTCCTAGTCTTCGCTTGGTTCCTGGGTAACTGTTGCGCCATCGACGACCGCCGCCGAGTCGGCCTGGTCCGGCGCCTCGCCCGACGCCGGGACGTCGGATGCCGAGTTATCTCCCGGTTCGCTGTCTGAGTCCCCCGAGCCGACCTGCGGTTCGCTTGATGCGCTTAGCGCCGCTGCAAGACGTGCCTCGCGCTCGGCTTGCGCGATAGCCGCCTGGCGACGAGCCTGGCGCTGCTGCTCTTCTCGCGCGACTTCTTCTTCCCGTGTCAGCTGGCGCGGGCCTTCGACAGTCGGCTGCTGAGTCCCAGAACGCGATGCCCTACGGGCTGCTATGAAGCGGCCCTCCTCGACAGCTTCAGCTATCACGCGGCACATGAGGTTTCCTGCTCGAATAGCGTCGTCGTTACCGGGGATCACATAGTCGATCACGTCTGGGTCGCAGTTCGTGTCCACCACAGCGACGACGGGAAGACCGAGCTTCTTGGCCTCAGTTACCGCTATGTGCTCCTTCTTGGTGTCGATCACGAACACTGCGTCGGGAAGGCGCCCCATGCCGCGGATTCCCCCCAAGTTGCGGTGCAGCTTCTCCAGCTCGCGACTCAAGGTCAACGCCTCCTTCTTGGGCATAGCCTCGAAGTCGCCAGCTGCGCGCATGCGGTCGTACTCGGCCATCTTGGATACCCGGCCGGCGATTGTCGAGAAGTTCGTCAGCATCCCTCCAAGCCACCGTTCGTTGACGTAGGGCATGCCGCACTGCGTTGCGAAGTTCGAGATGGGATCCTGAGTCTGCTTCTTCGTGCCGACGAACAGGATGCTCCCGTTGTTGGCTACCAGGTCACGAACGAAGGAGTACGCAGTATCTATGCGTTCCAGCGTCTGGTTGAGGTCGATGATGTATATGCCGTTGCGCTCACCGAAGATGAACCTCTTCATCTTCGGGTTCCAACGGCGGGTCTGATGACCGAAGTGGACTCCGGCCTCCAAAAGCTGTCTCATGGTGACTACGGCCATGATCGTGGACTCCTTCCCAGCGGTTCGTGAAGAGCAACGCTGTTAGCACCCCAGAAACGAGGCGACCGTGGGCACAGCGAAGCTTATTCTCGGTGTTTGGCGGTTTATTAGAACAAAATCTGCGTTCGATACTCTCGGACGCTTGCTGCCGGCGGACTGCACAATGCTGTCCGCCCGATCATCTTAGCCTGAGAACCGTGATCCCATCAACGCTGCGTCAGCGCCGACGCTGTCGCCGTCGACGATGGACTTCGGCGGCGACAGCATTTCGTTGCGAGTCACGTCTTAGCCACGTCTTGGAGAACCCCGAAACGTCTCAGCGTTCCACCGAGGACAGTCGGGACCGTAAGAGCATCACGGCCTTCGTATGGATCTGGCACACGCGGCTTTCGGTCACTCCCAGGACTTGGCCTATCTGCGCGAGCGTAAGTCCTTCGTAGTAGTAAAGGCTGAGAACGATCTTTTCGCGGTCACCGAGACGATTGATGGCGCCCGCCAGGATGAGCTTCATCTCCTCGACTTCGAAGGTTCCGACGGGTCCGTCGCCTCGGTCCGCCAAGGTGTCACCAAGCGTCAGGGACTCGCCGCGATCTGTCCCCGCCCCGGAGATGACCTCGTCGAGACCGACAATTCCTATGTAGGAGATCTGGCTGAATATGCTCTGCAGGTCCGACTCGGATACTTCCATCTCGGCAGCCACTTCGGCGTCGGTGGGCGCCCTGCCGAGGGTCGCCTCGAGGGACGCATAGGCCCGCTCTACCGACCTGGCTTTCGTCCGAACTGATCGGGGAACCCAGTCGATCGAACGAAGCTCGTCGATGATCGCCCCTCTGATCCGAGTGATTGCGTAGGTCTCGAATTTTATGTTCCGCTCGGAGTCAAATTTGTCGATGGCGTCGATCAGTCCGAACATCCCATAACTGACCAGATCGGCCTGCTCAATGCTGTGCGGCAGGCCGGCCGAGACACGGCCGGCCACGAACTTGACGAGGGGAGAGTACTGGACTATCAACTCATCACGCAGGGCACGATCCCCGGTCCTCTTGTAACGGGCCCAGAGGTCGTCGACGGCCTGGCCGTTCTCCGACGTCTCAACCATTGCTGCGCCCCGGCCAAAGACTTCTTCTCCTCACGATGCAATAGGGTACCCGCGGCTGCGGCCTCGGTGTATGAAATACGGCCAAGGTCATATCAAAACATGCTAATTTACGCATATAGTCTTGGCGCTGCGAACGTCCACCGATGAGTTCATAGACATCCTGCTTAACGTCCGAGGGTCGGACAGCCCCTCAGCGCACCCGCGTGTAGAAACCGGCACTCTCGACTACGACGCCTTTCTCTTCGAGCTCATCGAGAGCCTGTAAAGCCTCGGCGGGGCTTACACCGCCGGTGAGGACCACCTGGTTGGGCGTCACCGGATACCAGCCCATCGATTCCAGGACTGTACGCCCAAGACTGCTCAGCAGGAGTTGACCAGAACCATGGGGCCTCTGAGGACGGGCGGTATCGAAGATGCCGAGGCTGTCTAACACATCGGTGGCGTGACGCACCGGGCCGGCCCCCTCGTATAGAAGCTGGTTCGTGCCCTCGCTTGCCGCAGAGCGCACCGCCCCTGGCACGGCGCGAACTTCGACCCCGCGTGCCAGGGCCGCCTCCGCAGTGATGAGGCTGCCACCTCGCGCGTGGGATTCGACCACGACGACCAACCCGGCAAGCCCGGCGATGATCCGGTTACGTGAAGGGAACCGCCAAGCCTGCGCGGGTCTCCCTGGTACCGTCTCCGATAGAACAGCTCCGCATTCGGCTACCTCCTCCCATAGGCGCTCGTTGCGCTTGGGGTACACGACGTCCACACCGCTAGCCACGACTGCCACCGGCGCTGCTGACGCACCAGCCTTCACTGCGTCGACGGCCCCTCGGTGGACGGCGCCGTCGATGCCGAGGGCTAGGCCACTGAGCACGCAGACTCCCGCCGTGGCCAGGTCCCGGCCGAGTTCGTAGGCCGTTGCTATCCCGCAGTTCGTGGCGTTGCGGGTGCCGACGACAGCCACGCAAGGGTTCCGCAGAGCTTCGAGACGTCCCCGCCAGAACAACGATCCCGGTGGGCTCGGATCTGACTGGAGGGCTTCGGGGAAGTCCGGTCGTCCGTGCCAAGTCACCTTGATCCCTCTGGCGGCTATCGGTCGCCACCACTCGGGCGGGTCGACTTTCGCTGCCAGCGCCCGCCACCCGGGACCGCGGTGCGGCCCGCCGTCGCCCTCCAAGCCAAGCCCGGGCCCCTCGGCCCGGCCCGATGGGCGCTCTAACCTCCCGGTTTGGACAGCCAGCCACGCGGCTCGCGGAGCACGACGCCTGAGTATGCTCGCAAGGTTCGCCGGACCCATCCCGGGCAGCGCGCTGAGCGCCGCAACGTAGGCGTGCCCCTCTTCGCCGCAGCCTGTCATCTCAGGGACGCAGCGCTTGGTTGGACGCCGTCGAAAGCCTTCTCGACGGCTAGGACATTCGAGCGCAACGCTAGGGCCCCGTAGACGTCGGCCGGTCTCAACTTTCCTTCCCACCCCTCCAGGTCGGCGATGGTGCGGGCAACCCGTCGAACGCGTTGCAAACCCCGGGCGCTCAGAAGACCCTGACGGAGGCGCACTTCGAGCACTCTGAGAGCGCCTTGGGATAGCGGCGCTAGTAGGTCGAGGCTTCCTGGTGGGATAGCCGCGTTGGTGGCGAACCCTCGCTGCGACGCGACTGCCCTGGCTCTCGCCACGCGCGCAGCTACAGTCGCTGTGGACTCGACCCCAGGATCGAGAGCTTCGAGGGATCCCTCGCCCTCGATAGCGCGCACAAGGTCGGCTACCTCTGGACGGTCAAGTCGGATCCGCAGGTCGAAACGGTCAAGAAGCGGGCCCGACACACGAGCCCTGTAACGCTGGCGGGCGGCCGCGCTGCACTGGCACGATCCTGGTCCCAAGTCGGCGCCGCAGGGGCAGGGGTTCATCGCAGCGACCAGGAGCACGTCTGCGGGGAACACCGTGCTCGCTCTGGCCCGGCTGACACGAACCTGACGCTCCTCGAGCGGTTGGCGGAGAGTGTCGAGGACAGCCCCCGAGAACTCGCCCAGCTCGTCCAAGAAGAGCACCCCGCGGTGGGCGCAGCTCAGCTCGCCCGGTCTCATCGCGGACCCGCCACCGCCGACGATCGACACGAGCGACGAGCTGTGATGCGGCGCCCGAAAGGGCGGCCGGACCGGGAGCACCTGGCTGGGCAGGGCCAGGCCCGCCGCTGAATGGACCCTCGCTACTTCGAGCGCCTCGGACGTCGTCAGTACTGGCAGGAGACCGACGAGCCGCTCGGCGAGCATGGTCTTGCCCGCCCCAGGCGGACCGACCATCAGCAGGTGATGCCCTCCCGCCGCTGCGACTTCGACTGCAATCCTGGCGAGCGGCTGGCCGCGCACGTCAGCGAGGTCGGGCGGGGCCGCCATGAGTACCGTCGCGTCACTGCTTTTGGGTTCGTCCCAGGAGCTACGCCCCTGCAGACACGCGACGACCCGGGAGAGGCTGGCCGCCGAGACCGCCCTCAAACCCGGTGCTGTGGCTGCTTCGGCCGCGCAGTCGGGCGACACGACCAGCTGCGCCGCGTTCAGAGCATGAGCTCTTGCCAGGACACCCGGCACGCCTCGAAGCGTTCCGTCAAGTCCGAGCTCAGCGATGAAGCCGACGTTATCGACGACTGCTGCCGACAGCTGCCCGTCCGCGATGAGCAACGCTATCGCCACGGGCAGGTCGAGGCCTGAGCCACCTTTACGGATCCCGCTCGGGGCGAGGTTGACCGTGACACGGCGCTGCGGCCAGGACATACCGCTGGAGAGGATCGCCGCCCTCACCCGGTCCCTCGACTCCCGGCAGGCCGCGTCTGGAAGGCCGACGATCGAGAAGCCGGGAAGACCCTTGGAAACGTGGACTTCAACCGATATAGCCTGACCCTCGACCCCTATCAGGGTCGCAGATGACACCTTTGCCAGCACCTGTTCTCCAGTCTCTAAGAGGTGATGGGAAGCCGGTGATGCGGGTCTCCTAACGCTGCTTCAAACCATAAGACATGGGTGTGACAGGGCTATCACGGAGCTGACAGCGCTCGACTCTCCAGGTCCCTGCGGCACCTGCCTCACTTCGAGAGCTGTTGCGAGTTTGCCCGCCGACGAGCCCACAATGAATGGGTGACACGTCGCACTAGAAGACCCGAGAAGCCCCGGGACCACCTGTCGAAACTGACAGCTTCGCTGCAAGACCAGGCTGAGGTGCGAGTCATGCAGCCGTTTCAAGCACTCAAATCCTACGTTTGCCCAGGTTGCCAGCAGACTGTCCCGCCCGGGGTTGGACACATCGTGGTCGTGCCGTTCGATGACCCGGGTCTTCGCCGTCACTGGCACCGCCCTTGCTGGGAACGTCGCCACACGCGAAGGCCGGGCCGCTGAAGGGACGACCTTACGGCCCTACCAGCCTTCACGGATCAGTGGCAGCTTGGACGCTCCGCCTGAAACCGCGGCCCCCAAGGCGCCGTGACACGGCTTAGCGGTGCCTTTCCTCGCAGAGCAGGGTTTGCGAGACTATGTCAGCGGGATGATTCGCCGACGTCGCTCAAAGCCTGCGACAGGTCCGCCCAGAGGTCCGCTTGGTCTTCTATACCGACCGACATTCGCAGCAGCCCCCCAGGAATAGCCTCTTCTCCCGCCCACCTCGCCCGGCGCTCTATGAGCGTCTCCACTCCCCCGAGGCTCGTCGCGACGCATATGAGCCCCAGCGCGGCACAGACCTTGTCGGCGGCTTCGGCTCCTCCGGCCACCTCGAAGCTGACCATGATCCCGAAGTCGCTCATCTGCCGACGGGCAAGCATGTGACCGGGATGGGTCTCCAGCCCAGGGTAGTAAACTTTATCCACCTTGGGATGCTCAACGAGTCGCCGTGCGAGAACACCGGCGCTCAAGGCGGACCTGCTCTGGCGGAGTTGGAGCGTTCGAGCTCCCCTAAGGGCCAGCCAGGATTCCAACGCACCGGGGGTGGCTCCGTGCAAGGAACGCCTAGTCGCCAGTTGGGAAAGCACCTCGTCGCGTCTTGTGACCACTGCCCCGATCAGTGCGTCAGAGTGGCCGGACAGTATCTTCGTGGCGCTGTGAACCACCACGTCTGCTCCCATCTCGAGCGGCTGCTGGCCGAGCGGCGAGGCGAAAGTGTTGTCCACGACGACGTCCATGCCCAGGCTGTGGGCACCTGCAGAAAGAGCTTGGATGTCCGCGACCGCCAAGAGGGGGTTGGTCGGAGTTTCAAGCCACAGAAGGCCGCCCGCCCCGAATGTTCCCTCGGCTCCTGATGGCCTGCCGGGGGTCTCGGCTGTCTCCGAGCACACGGCGAGGACCTCGTCGGTCGACGCGACGTCGACCGTCCTGAAGCGAAGCCGACCCCGATGCGAGAGGTCCGACAAGAGCCTTCGCGTACCGTTATACGCGTCCGCTGCCACCACGATACGTCCGGGGACGGGAAGAGTCTCGACTATCGCAGAAATGGCCGCCATACCGGACGCGAAGGTGAGGCACCTTCCTCCTTCAAGCCCGCCGACAAGCGCCTCGAAGCCCTCCCAGGTGGGGTTACCGTCACGAGAGTAGGAGGGCGAGCCCCCCTGGTGGAAGGTTGAGCTAAGCACGAGGGCCGGGTTGAGCGGCGACCCCGGCTCGGCTGGTGGACGGCCGAGGTGGACTGTGCGAGTCGCTGGCGAACGCGGAGAAGCTGCTGGTTGCACGTTAGGGACCTCCCAGCTCTAGAGGCCCCGAAGGCGGCGATTCCCGAAGCGCTGCTGGAGAGCGCTTCCCCATGATGGCATTGAAGCTCAAAACGCCGCTTCGATGACGCTCAGGGCTTCGGGGGTGACCGAGACGACGTCGAAGCGCACGATGAAAGATCGCCGGCTCTTAACTCCGGTCGGGAGGGAGCGAAGCCAGGCTCCCGCCAGGCGACGCAACCTTCGCTGCTTGGCGGGACCCACCGCCTCGAAGGGCTCGCCGAAGGTATCCGACGTTCTGGTCTTTACCTCGCTGAATACCAGGACGTCGTCTTTGGCGACGACGATGTCGATCTCACCCTGGCGACACCGCCAGTTACGGTCGAGCAACTCGAATCCCCGGTCCAGGTACCAGCGCACAGCCAGGTCCTCGCCGTAGGCACCGAGGTTGCGACGCCGCTGTGCAGCAGGGACCGCGGACATCTCAGAAGGAATCCTTGTCGGGGAGCTCTTCGACGTTCACATCTTTAAATGTGAGGACCCGAACCGACGAGACGAACCTCGCAGGCCGGTACATGTCCCACACCCACGCGTCCCTCAAGGAGATCTCGAAGAAGGTTCGCTCCCCCTCGCCCTTCGGCTCTACCTGCACCTCGTTGGCCAGGTAAAAGCGCCTCTCCGTCTCCACTACGTATCTGAACATAGCGAGAACGGCTCGGTACTCCTGGTAGAGAGCAAGTTCTATTTCGGTCTCGTAGCGTTCGAGGTCCTCGGCGCTCATCGGGGCACTGCTTCACTCACGCCTTTCATGCTAGGCCACCGCTGAGACGCTGGGAGACCGACGGCGATGCTACGCCCCAAGCCCGACTGCGCTTTCCACTATCGGTTGTGCACTGACGGTTGTGCCCTGAGCGTCACCATGTCGGGCCGGACCGGGAGGCCGAGGTGGTGCTACTTCGCCTGAGAACCCGTGGGAGAGCGCTTTTCCTTGATCTTCGCGGCCTTGCCCGTCCGGTCGCGAAGGTAATACAGCTTGGCTCGGCGAACGTCTCCGATCGTGACCACCTCGATTTTTGCAATGACCGGTGAGTGCAACGGGAAGGTTCTCTCCACCCCGACCCCGAAGCTGAGCTTACGAACCGTGAAAGTCTCCCTGATGCCAGACCCTTGACGGCGAATGACCGCTCCCTGGAAGATCTGGACCCGCTCGCGGGTGCCCTCCACAACCCTCACGTGGACCTTGAGAGTGTCGCCGGGGGAGAACTCCGGGATGTCATCGCGTATGGCATCGCGGTCGATCAGGTCAGTCGGGTTCATTGGGGGTATCGCTCCTGGAAGAAACAGCGTCGGATGGACCAGGGGTCCAATCTGGCAAGGTTAGCGGCTCCAAGCCGAACTCGGCGAGCAGAAGCCTCTCCTGCTCGCTCAGACCACCTCGCGCTTGGATTATATCTGGCCGGAGCTTGGCGGTTCTCGCCAGCGATTGTGCCAGCCGCCAACGCGCAACCAGGGCGTGGTCCCCGCTGGCTAGCACTCCGGGAACCTCCCATCCGCGAAAGACGGCCGGTCTCGTGTATTGGGGATACTCGAGCAGACCTGCGCTGAAGCTCTCCTCGTGCGCCGATGTTTCGTTGCCCATCACCCCGGGGACGAGACGCGTGACCGCCTCGATGACAGCCACAGCAGCCACCTCGCCTCCGGCCAGCACGAAATCCCCGAGAGAGAGTTCCCCGTCGCAAAGATGGTCGCTCACCCGCTGGTCGACGCCTTCGTAGCGGCCGCATAGGAGGCTGAAGCCGCCCAAGCCGGCCATACTCGCAGCTGTCTTCTGGTCAAATCGCCTACCGCTGGGTGCCAAGAGGAGCAACGGCCGCGGAGGCGCCTCGCGTTCGACCACCCTGAAAAGCGGTTCGGGTCGCAGAACCATGCCAGCTCCGCCACCGTAGGGGCTGTCGTCGACCGATCTGCGAGGGTCCGACGTCCCCGAACGCAGATCGTGAACTCGGAGCTCGACTAGACCGGCACGTCTAGCCCTGCCGATCAGGCTCTCGTCCAGCCACCGGGAGACCATGTCCGGGAAGATTGTTAGGACGTCAATTCTCAACGTGGAGTCAAAGGTCGAGCAGACCGCTCGGCGGGTCGACCACAAACTTCCCGTCGGCGATCTTCGAGACGAACGTCAGCGGGACAAGGCGCCCGTCGCCGAGAACGAGAAGGTCGCTAGCGGGGTTGGCCTGGACGGCTGCTATGCGACCCACGACGTCGCCGTGGACGTCGGAAAGGGTCGAACCGACCAGTTCGTGGACCCACAGGGCACCCTCCAACTGGAGCGGCTCGGCGAGGAGCGTCCCGCCGCGAATCGATTCCGCGGTCTGGATGTCGTCGACCCCGACGAACGACACGAGCCACCGCGAGCCGGCAGGCCGACCTGGAAGTAACGAAGAGCTCCGCACTTCCAGGCGCCGGCCACGACACGTCAGGACCTGTCCTGGCTCTAGGCGTTCGGCACGGTTGGAGAAAAGCTCGACGGCGACCCCACCTTTAAGCCCGTGCGGCTTTAGAACCCGCCCAACCTCCAACAGGGGTGTGTCACCCGCCGAAAGGCCCGACGCATCACCGGGATCCGGCATAGCTGTCAATCGGCTATGTCTACCTGGACGTCTTGGCCGTCGCGAACCCCCGCTGCGCGCACGACTACGCGCAACGCCTGAGCAACCCGACCGCGGCGACCGATCACACGCCCAACGTCGCCCGGAGCGACATTGAGGGTGAGACGCGTCGCGTTGCGGGCCTCGGAGGCCTTCACCCTTACCTGCTCAGGGTCCTCGACCAAGCTTTGAGCTATGTAGGCGAGCACCGCCCCGGCCCGCCCGACCTGCACGTGATCGTCGGGACCCCAGTCCTCGGAGGAGTCGTCAAGTTCGGGTGCGGTCATGAAGCCTCGGACGTCGATTCCTCACGAGCCAAAAGCCGCGCCACGGTCTCGGTCGGCTGTGCGCCGTTGCCGATCCACTGCGCGACTTTGTCCCTGTCCACGCTGAACCGGCTGGGCTCGGCCCGCGGTTCGTAGGTGCCGAGAATCTCTATGAACCGGCCGTCACGAGGCGAGCGGCTGTCCGCCGCAACGACCCTGTAGAAGGGCTGCTTCTTCTTTCCCATCCGCATCAACCGGAGCTTCACTGCCATGTAGTTGCCTAGCCTCTCATGCGCTTAGCGGCGCTTCTTCTTTTTGTTGTTGATCCTCTTGGGGCCTGACGTCGCCCGCCGGGCGGCCCGGCCCATAACACCCGGCATTGACGCCATCTGGCGCATGTAGGTTTGCATCTGCTTGAACCTGTCCAAGAGGTTATTCACCTCCTGCACACTTGTGCCACTCCCGCGAGCGATCCGCGCGCGACGCGACCCGTTTATTATAGAAGGGTTCCGGCGTTCCTCCGGGGTCATGGACCTTATCACGGCCTCGATCGGTCCCATCATCGAATCGTCGATGTCGGCGCTTCGAACCTCTTTGGGCAGACCCGGGATCATCCCGATCAGACCCGACAGCGGTCCCATCTTCTTGACCTGCTGCATCTGATCCAAGAAGTCGTCGAGAGTAAACTGACCCTGCTGAAGTCTGCTCAGAGCCTGCTCAGCCTGCTCCTTGTCGAGGGTGGCCTCGGCCTTTTCAATCAAGGTCAAGACGTCACCCATACCGAGGATCCGGTCCGCCATCCGATCCGGGTGGAATTGCTCGAAGTCGCCTAGCTTCTCGCCGGTCGACGCGAAGACGATAGGTCGACCCACGACCTCCTTGACAGAGAGTGCTGCTCCGCCCCTAGCGTCACCGTCGACCTTTGTAAGTATCACCCCGTCAAGTTCGAGGGTCTTGTGAAAGGCCTCGGCTGTTGCCACGGCGTCCTGGCCGATCATGGCGTCGATCACAAGGAACGTGTAGTGAGGTGAGGTCTGCTCCGATATCAGCCTGACTTCTTCCATCAACTCTGCATCGATCGCCAACCGTCCTGCGGTGTCAACGATCAACACGTCCCGGCCGACCCGGACCGCCTCTTCGAGCCCTTTCCTGGCCACCGTGACGGGATCGGAAGCCTCGCTGAACACGGGTACGCCGACCTGTTTGGCAAGAACCCTCAGCTGCTCGACCGCTGCGGGCCGCTGAAGGTCCGCCGCCACTAGCAGCGGGTTGCGACCCTGACTTCGCTTATACCACGACGCCAGCTTTGCGGCCGTAGTGGTCTTACCTGCACCTTGCAGTCCCGCCAGGAGCACGACCGTGGGTGGCTTAGAAGCGTAGGTGACCTTCAGGGTGTCGCCCCCGAGGATCCTTTTCATCTCCTCGTGGACCACCTTGACCACCTGCTGGCCAGGAGTGAGGCTCTGGGACAGGTCCATCCCGATGAGCTGCTCGCGGACCCGGCCGACGAAATCCCTCACGACGCGAAGGTTGACGTCGGCCTGAAGCAAGGCGAGGCGGATCTCTCTCATCGCCTCGTCGACGTCGGCCTCGCTGAGCCTTCCTCTGCCCCGGAGCTTGGTGAAGATACTGTCGAAACGGTCGGTCAGCGACTCGAACATGAGAGCGTAAGTCTAAGCCAACGCAAAGCTCCAACTGTCGCTTACGATTCGGACAGAAGAGCGTCCACGAACTCCTCCGGGCTGAACTCGACCAGGTCGGCTACCCCCTCGCCGAGTCCTACCAACTTTATGGGAATTCCGAGCTCCTCGGCTATTGCTACGACGATCCCCCCTTTCGCCGTGCCGTCGAGCTTGGTCAGGACTACGCCGGTCACTCCGACGGCCCCAGCGAACTGGCGGGCCTGCGTGAGACCGTTCTGGCCGGTGGTGGCGTCTATGACGAGGAGGGTTTCGCTGACCACCCCCGGGGGCCTCTCGGCCACCCGGCGCACCTTCTTAAGCTCCTCCATCAGGTTGGTCTTGGTGTGCAAGCGTCCTGCCGTGTCGGCAAGGACCAGGTCGCCGCCCCTCGCCGCTGCGTGTTGCACTGCGTCGAAGACGACCGCCCCGGGGTCCCCGCCCTCGTTACCCCTGACGACGGTTGCACCAGCGCGTTGCGCCCACGTCTCGAGCTGATCGGCGGCCGCCGCACGGAAGGTGTCTCCCGCTGCCATCACTACGCGGTGGCCGTTGGACGTTTCACGAAGCCCCACCTTGCCGATCGTGGTGGTCTTGCCGACACCGTTGACGCCAACGAAAAGCCACACCGTGATTCCCTCGTCAGACATGTGAAGCACCCTGTCGCCAGCGAGGAGTTCGATCAGGTCGCCGCGAAGCGCCGATATGAGCGATGCAGAGTCGGCTATCTCCCCGCTTTTGACCCGCCGGCGCAAGCCGTCGATCAGCCTTCCGGTTGCGAGCACGCCGACGTCAGCGAGGATGAGCGCCTCTTCGAGCTCCTCCCATGTGGACTCGTCGACTTTTCCTCTGGACCTGACGGCGCTCAGATAGCCGCCGAGCAGGGTCCTTGCCCTGACCATCCGCTCTTTGAACCGAGCTGGCTTTTCCTCTTCGACCTCGGCGGGGATCTCCGCCGGCGCGGGCATCTCCGCTGGCAGGGCCTGTAGGGCAGTGCCCTCAACGGACCCCGGAACATCCTCACTTGGGGTCTCGTCGCCTGGCACCTGTTCTCCTGGCGGAGCGGCACGCACGGGCGGCCGCACCACGTCGGGAGGCAGCGGCCTGGCGCTCGGGGCTGGCGGGGCTGCAGTTGGAGCGTCAGGCAGTCCCTTCGGCGCAAAGCGGCGCCTCGAAGCGACTACGAAAGCCGTAGCAGCCAGCGTGGCCAGTGCGAGCGCGACTACGACGATTGTGATTATGAGCATTAGCCCTGAGCCTACCTGCGCCGACGTCGAGGGTGCTCGGGCGCCCTACGAAGGTTCGGCCGGGGCTTGTTGGCGATCGGCCATCTTCTCGCTGACGACGCGCGACGCCCCTCCCGGCGCCATCGTCACCCCGTACAGGCAGTCGGCCGCTTCCATCGTACGCTTCTGGTGGCTGACGACGAGCAGCTGAGCTTCGGAACGGAACTCCTCGATAAGGTCCAAGAACCTGCGCAAGTTGACGTCGTCCAAGGCCGCTTCGACCTCGTCCATCATGTAGAACGGCGATGGACGGGACCGGAACACCGCGAACAAGAACGCCATCGCCACCAGGCTCCGCTCCCCTCCCGACAGCAGGGAGAGCCTCCTGAGGTTCTTACCGGATGGTCTCGCAGCAACCTCAATGCCCGTTTCGAGCAGGTTTTGGGGGTCTGTCAGTTCTAGGCGTCCTTCCCCCCCGGGGAAGAGCCTGGCGAAGAGCTTCTCGAAGTTCACGGCGACGTCTGCGTATGCCTCGGCGAACACCCCGGTGATCTCAGCATCTATGGCTTGTATTACCTTCGCAAGCTCCCGCCGTGCGGAGCGCACGTCGTCAAGCTGCGATTCGACGAACAGTCGGCGCTCAACTAGCGCAGTGTGCTCCTCCAAGGCCAGCGGGTTGACAGGACCGATGTTGCGCAGTTCCCGCTCCAGCTGATCCCGGCGATGACCGGGTGTGACGCCGTCGGGCATGGCCGGCAGGTCCAGGCCCGAGAGGTCGACGGGCTCGACGCCTAGATCCCTCCTCGCCGAATCGGCGAGCGCCTCCATCCGCGTCCTGGTCTCAGCCTCGGCCACTTCCAACGAGTTGACCGCCTGCAGGGTCGTGGCCAGCTTCTCGGAAAGCAAAGCCCGCTCGCTCCGCAGGGACTCCAGCCGGCGGAGGCGAGCCCGGCGCTCCTCGTCCTGCGCCCGCCGGGCCGCGTTCACGCTCCGAGCGACGTCAGAAATCCTTCGCAGGCGGTCGGCCAGCAGTCCTTCCAGAGCGCCCACGACGCCGATCGAAGCTTCAGCGCGCTCGCGCCGCCGAGCGAGAGCCTGCCGCTCGGCACTTTGGCGCGCCAATGCGGCTTCGACCTCGTCGAGCCTGCGCAGGGTCAGCTTCCTGCGCTCGTCCAACCCCGCGGCCCGGACCTCGAGCTCACGCCTGGAACGCGCGATGCCGGCCGCCTTGGTCGCCAGGTCTCTCCTACGCTCTGCAGCTTCCTCGCGCAGCTTCGCCTCGCGGACCGCTTTGGCTTCCAAAGCCGGCAGCACGGCTTCTAGGTCGTGGATGCGCTTCTCGTCACGCGCAAGGTTCTGCGACAGTTCCGATTGGCGCGACGCTATGTCTTCGAGCTCGCGAGAACGTTCGCTGAGCTCGACTTCTAGCCGCGCAAGCGTGTCTTGCGCCGATCGCGACGCCGACGCGTTGGCCGACGCCTTTCGCGACACGTCCTCGCGTTCTCTACGCGCCGAGACGAGCTGCTGGCTTGCCCGCTCGAAGTCCGTCTTCGCTGCGGCAGCCTCCGAGACGGCGACCGCCGACTTGGCTCTGGCCTCTTCGAGAGCCGCACCGGTAGCTCCCGAACCGGACGCTCCGGCCCTCCACAGCCCACCCGAGAAGCGATCCCCGTCGGCGGTGACCACCGTAAGGTCGGACCGTTCGAGCGCCAAGTCCAGCGCTGGTTGCCATCCGCCCGTGACCACGACGGACCTGGCCAAAACTGCGTCCAAGAGCGCCTCGACGTCGCTGTGGGTCCCCCGGACGTGTTCTCGTAGCCTCACGCATCCGGGCGGGAGCTGAGAGCTCTGTTCGATCTCAGCGCCTTGGTGGCGGGCAGCTCCCAGAGCGACGACAGCGCCGGGAACGGACAACCGTCGCAGTTCGGCGAGCCCGTCACGCGCCGAGTCGACGCTGTCCACGACCACCGCAGCGAGGATCTCCCCTGCCGCCGCCTCGAACGACGTCGCGAAGCCGTCGTCGACCTCGACAAGCTCTAGGAGCGTGCCGACTACACCGCACGACCCGGCGAGGCGCGCCACGCCAGCCTTCGCCCGGGCCTCGTCGAGGGCCTGAGCGAGGGCCTCTTCGCGTGCCGCCCAACGGCTCACCTCCGCGCTGGCGGAACGCCAGCCTTCCTCGCTACGAGCCCGCTCGACCTCGCAGGCCTCTTCGACGGCGGCGGTCTCAGCTTCGCGTGCACGGAGGTATTCGCTTAGCGAAACGGCCTCCGACAGCGTCTCGGTTGACCGCGCTTTGTCAGCTTCGAGCCTTGCGAGCCTCTCGGTGATCGAGGCGGCCCGGGCGCTGGCCGAAGCAAGCTCCGCCCTGGAACGTTGAACTGCGACTTTTAGCGCCGCGAGCTCGCCGCGCCCCTCAGCAGCCGGGTCTGCGCCGGAGTTATCTGCGTCGCCTTCGTCCGCTTCGACAATCCGGCGCTGCTCTTCGAGAAGCTGCTCCGCTTCAGCTAGCTCGTCGGCGGCTGGTATCAGTTCCAGCGCTTCGCCTTCTGCTTCATCGAGGCGCTTGGACAGGGCGGCAGACTCGGCCTCGAGATCCGCGATGATATCGGCGTCGCCTGTGTAAGCAAGCTCCCTTTCGAGGGAACGTCGTCGCTCGCTGAGCACCGCCGCCAGGCCCGCCGCCTTGCCTTGGAGCGCCCCCGCCCTGGCGTCGAGATCCGCGAGCCGTATCTCTGGACGGTCCAGCGGTTCGTCCATTTCGAGCTCGGCCGCGCTTAGGGCGCTCTCGGCTTCGTCCAGCGATTGACGTGTCCGCACCAATTCGTCTTGGAGTCGACGCTTATTCTCTCGCTGTTCTTCGAGGCGTTGATCCGCTTGCCTTAGTTCGCGGCCGACCAGGTAGCGGCGAAGATCCGTCAGCTCGGACACGATGCTCTCGTAGCGGCGGGCGGCATCGGCCTGCTTCTCGAGCGGTCGGAGCTGCCGGCGAAGTTCGCGCTGGAGATCCTGCAGGCGCACGAGGCTGGCCTCGGTGGACTCCAGGCGACGTTCTGCCCTCTCTCGTCGGCGCCGAAACTTAAGTATCCCCGCCGCCTCTTCGATGACCATCCTGCGCTCTTCGGGCCGGGCGTTTAGAACAGTGTCGAGGTTGCCCTGAGATACGATGACGTGCTGCTGGCGGCCGATACCGCTGTCGGAGAGCAACTCTTGGACGTCGAGGAGCCGGCATGGCACACGGTTGATCGCGTACTCGGATTCCCCACCGCGGAAGAGGGTTCTGCTGATGGTCACCTCGGAGAACTCGATCGGCAGAAGGCCGGCCGAGTTGTCGATGGTCAACGACACCTCGGCTCTACCCAAAGCGGCACGCTTCGGGCTGCCAGCAAAGATGACGTCCTCCATCTTCGACGAGCGAATAGTGCGCGCTCCTTGAGCGCCCAGCACCCAGGCGACTGCGTCGACGACGTTGGATTTGCCGCTGCCGTTCGGCCCGACGACGACGGTAACTCCGGGCTCGAATTCGAGCGTAGTGGCATCAGCGAAGGACTTGAAGCCCTTTATGGTCAGCGACTTTAGGAACACGGCCCGACGAAACTACAGCCTAGAAAGCCCGGCCGGTGTCGCTGCACGCCCGACAAGGCCGCTTCGCCCACGGGTCGCACCGGACGTTCCCCGCTGCCGGAACGCCCAGGGTAGCGATTTTTCATCGTTGGCATCCGGGACAGTAGAAATTGCTCCGCCCGTTGCTCCTCGAACGGGCGATCACCCCGGCGCACCGGCTGCACAGCTTGCCCTCCCGGGCATAGACCCGATGAAGTTCCTGGTAGCTGCCGGCGGCTCCGTAGAGGTCTTTGTACTGGCGGTCAGCGAGGGTCGAACCCCTTCGAGCGACAGCTTCTCCTAGAACCTCGCGGGTTGCCACCGAAAGGTGGCCTACCTCCGTCGGGCTGAGGTCTCCTCCCGGTCTGTCCGGACGCAGCCGGGCCGCGTGGAGTATCTCGTCAGCGTACATGTTCCCTATACCGGAGATGGTCGACTGGTCCATGAGGATGACCTTCAGCTTCGTTGCCCGCCGGGACAGAAGTCCTCCGAGCCATGCCTCGTCGATCTCGAAGGGGTCCGGTCCCAGATGCGCGAGTTCGGGCAGGCCGGCGTCCGACACGAACATCTGACCGAAAGTCCTCGGGTCGACGAAGTGCAGATCGTACGCACCGGCGAAGCTGAGGCTCACGTGGGTGTGCCTGGACTTGGGAGATCCTGCTTCGACGCGCCGGAGTTGACCGCTCATGCCCATGTGAGCCACGAGGACGTCAGAGCTGTCAAGGTTGAGGAGGAGAAACTTGCCTCGACGAGCTACGCCTTGGACCTGACGGTCGACCAGACGTCGAGCGAACGTAGCGGTATCGCCGTGACGGCGCACGGATCGCCGGCCGCTAACGTCGACACGCTCGATCACGAATCCCGCGAACTCCGCTTCCAGGTCGGATCGAAGTGTCTCGATCTCGGCGAGTTCCGGCATCAGCGCAGCCGCCGGGATCCATGGTGGCGAGGCCCGCCAGCGTGCGCTGTAGCGACAGCGTTCCACAGCCCGGCGACGTGGCCGAATGCAAGACAGGTGAGCCTCACCGCGCGTCTTTGGCGTGGAGCAGCGAACGCCAAGCGTCACGGGCCGCCTCCTGCTCGGCGTGCTTCTTCGAGCGGCCGCGACCGCAGCCCGATGGCCGTCCTTGTATATGGACTACCGCCTCGAACTCTTTGGCGTGGTCAGGTCCCTGGTCCGAGACGGCGTAGCGGGGCAGCTCGTCGAACTCCTTGGCGCAGTACTCTTGAAGCCTCGTCTTGAAGTCACCCCCACCGGGCCCTTCGGCCGCAGCAGCGATCCTCTCCGCCATCAAGGCCATGACGATCCTTTCGGCCCCGTCCCACCCCTGCTCGACGTAGGCGGCCCCGATGAGAGCCTCGGTGGCGTCGGCAAGGATCGACGGCTTCGAGCGTCCGCCGGTCAACTCTTCTCCCCTGCCCAGCATCAGGGCAGGTCCGACCCCAAGTTCGGCGGCCACCTCGGCCAGAGACGCCGAGCTCACTACCGCAGCCCTAGCCTTGGTGAGCTCCCCTTCGGGGATGTCTGGATAGGTCCGGAACAGATGTCCCGTGACGACGAGGCCGAGCACGGAGTCCCCAAGGAACTCCAAACGCTCGTTGGATTCGCTCCCCGGGTGCTCGGCACACCATGATCGGTGACGCAGCGCCTGCTCAAACGCGTTCCCGGGGACGGCGCTCCATGCAAGGCGCGCTGCCAGTGCTGCTTTGTGATCGACGGGTTCCCCGCGCAGGGTTGCCAGGCTCGAGGTGATAGTCACACTTGGGTCAGTCGGAAGCCTGGAGCTTTGTCATCACGTAGTCCACTGCGTCTCGGACCGTCTTTAAGTCTTCGAGGTCTTCGTCGTCTATGCGGAAACGCGTGGCCCGCTCGGAGAACTCCTCTTCGAGCGCCTCGACCAGTTCGATCAAGGCGAGAGAGTCAGCACCAAGGTCGTCGCCGAAGGATGCTCCCTCGGCGATCGAGTCCGCATCGATCTCCAAGATGTCGGCGAGGCAGCCCCGGACTACACCAAGAACCTCTGGCCGGTCTATCGGGCCGCCCCCTACCTGTTTCTCAGCGGGCATATCTCTCCTTCCATTACAAGTCATCGTAGTGAATGCAGGGCCCGGCGATCTAAAGCCATTACCCCGAATCTCGGCAAGGCGCGCTCAACCAGCGGCGGAAACAGCTGCAGCGAGTTGCTCCACGAGACGGTCTTCGACCGCTCGATCGGCGACCCCGATCGCGTTGGTTATCGCCTTGGCCGACGACGAGCCGTGGCTGATCACGCATACTCCGTCGACCCCGAGGAGGACTGCCCCGCCGTAGGTTTCGGGGTCGAGTTCGGCTGCCACGGGCAGGAGGGACCCAATCAGCGCCTCCGACGCTGCCTTGTCCACTGCCGAGCTCGCAAGCGCCCCCAGCACTAGGTTCATCGCCAACTTCATTGAACCTTCCAGGGTCTTGAGAACGACGTTTCCGGTGAAGCCGTCGGTGACTACCACGTCGGCTGCGTCCGACATCACGTCGCGACCTTCGACGTTGCCGATGAACTCGACGTCCGGCCCGGCCGCTCCGCCGTCGAGAAGGCTGAAGGTGTCCTTGGTCAGCGAGTTTCCTTTACCCGGCTCTTCGCCTATTGACAGAAGGCCTACACGTGGCCGGGCGACGCCGAGTCGGACTCGGCAGAAGACAGCACCCATCTGAGCGAACTGCACCAGCCACGCCGGGGAGCAGTCGGCGTTGGCCCCCGAGTCGACCAGAACGGTCGGTACAGAACCGGGGACGGGTATCAGCGTAGCTATCGCCGGTCTGGCCACTCCCTTGATCCGCCCGAAGCGGAACAAGGCAGCTGCCATAGCGGCACCGGTGTTACCAGCGCTCACCATCGACGACGCCTTCAGGTCCCTGACCGCTTCGGCAGCACGGACAAGGGAGGAATCCTTCTTCGTTCGGACGGCTCTCGCTGGGTCCTCATGCATTTCGATAACTTCTGACGCCGCCAAGATCTCCAGGGGGCCTGTGTCCCCCAAGCGCCCCGGATCGCCCACGAGCAAGACCTCGTGACCCGAATCCAACGCGGTGCGCGCGCCAGCAACGATCTCTTGGGGCGCTCGGTCGCCGCCCATTCCGTCGACGGCTACAGGTAGACGCATTAAGGAGTGGCTCTCAGCCGACTTCTATCGCCTGGCGACCTTTGTACCAGCCGCACGTCGGGCAGACCACGTGAGGCAGCTTGGCGTTGTGGCACTGGGGGCAGATGCTCCGTGCCGGAACCGACAGTGTCCAGGCGCTGGCACGGCGGCTACGACTTTTGGCTTTCGATGTCTTCTTCTTGGGAACTGCCATACTTGAATCCTTGTGGGACAGGCCGACTGAGGCCGGCAGGAGGACGGACGATATAATCTAGCCGGGAGTTGGGACGCCCGACAGATCAGCCGTCTGACCAGCTGGAATGTCCGCAAGCGCATGGTCCCTCGTTCAGGTTGGCGCCGCAGACGGCGCACAGGCCCGCGCAGTCGTCTCGGCACACAGGAGCGAGCGGCAGCTCCAGCAGCAGTGCGTCGCGCACAAGCGGTCTCAAGTCGAGCATCTCGGAGTCCAGCGGGTAGGTTTCGTCGTCGTCGCCGGAGACCTCGCGGCGCCGACGCTGCCGGTAAAGTTCCCTCACGTCGGCCTCGACTAGGCCGGTCACCTCGATGAGACACCGCCGGCAGTACCCCTCCCAGTTCGCGGCTACCGTCCCGGACACCTCAACCCCGCCTTCGAGGGAGCACAGCACGACGTCGGCGCAAGCTTCGCTGTCCTCCCCGACGACGGTGCCTGCGACTTCGAGCCGTCCCAACTTCCCGACACGCTGCTCACGCCTCGAAGCGCCGAGCGTCCTGCGGAGTGTGGCTACCGGCACCAACCACGGATCTTTCGCCACTCAGACGAAGTCCTGGTCGAAGAAGTCCTCTTCTGCACCGCTGTCGTCGGATGTCTCGCCGTAAGAACGTGGCTCGTCGTCGGGCCTGGGAGGGGTGTAGGCGAGTTTCTCCCTGCCGGCGGACACGGTCTTGATGGTGCGGTCAAGGACCACCTCGAACGCGGCCAGCTTCTGATCGCAGTAGTCCTCGGCTTCCATACGAAGCCGTCGCGCCTCGTCCCTGGCCTCCTCGACAACATGGCGCGCTGTCAGCTTCGCCTGACGGACGATCTCGGTCCTTTGCACCATGCGCTCGGCACGGGCGCTTGCTGCGGCGATGATCTCCTCCCCTTCCCGGGCCATCTTGGCTAAGAAGTCGTCTCGCTCGCGCAGCAACCAGCGGGCTTGTCGAAGCTCCTCGGGTAGCTGCTGGCAAGCATCGTCGAGTAGCTCCAGCACCTCGTCTTTATTGTCGAGTTTCACGGAGGACGAAAGGGGAAGAGCGCGGGTCCCTTCGATCATCTCGATCACCTGACGTATCAGCGACTCGGTGTCGTTGGGGGCCTGTCCTGGTTCGTCGTCGAAAGTCATGTGAGCCTCTCTTGGAACTGCAAGGTTCGGTACGTCGCTCTCAAGGGCTCTCGACGCACAGATTAGAAGCTTCGGACGGGAATTTAGCCACGAGACGGGCGAGCACCGGAGCCGGTACGGTACTGCCTATGCGACTCGCTCCTCCGTAATGGGCAAAATCCCGAACGTACTTGGATGCTATGAACGAGTAGACCGACGAGCAGGGTATGAACAGCGTTTCGATTCCAGAAACCTTCTTGTTCATCTGCGCCTGTTGAAGCTCCGCCTCGGCGTCAGAAGCGACCCTCAGCCCTTTCACTATGACGTCAGCGCCAACCTGACAGGCGAGGTCGACGACTAGGCTGGAGAAAGAAGCGATCTCTACGTTGGGCAGATGCGCCACGGACTCAGCGATCATCGCCATGCGCTCGTTCACGTCGAAGAGGGGCGAGCCCTTCTGCGTGTTGCGCATCGGAGCCACGACTATCCGGTCGAAGAGCTTGGCTGCTGCTTCTACCACCTCGAGGTGGCCGTTGTGAAAGGGGTCGAAGGACCCGGGGAACAGCGCAGTTCTCAAAAGTTACCTTCCTGGGCGGGGCCAACCGTGGCGAGGGAGCGAAGCACGAACACAACGGTACCCCCGTACCTCTTCGCCTTCACAGTTTCCCACATAGGCTGGGCGCTGGCGGCGAGTTGGGCCACCAAGTCGTCGAGTCCTGCGGGGCTCCGTTCGCTTTCAAAGTCTGCTGAGCCGGCCGACGAAACCCCGGGGCGCCCGCGCGTCCGTTCTGAGGTCTCGAGCACCGCCAGACCGACTTTTCCTGCCAGGCTGGGGAGCACCTCCGCCCAGCGGGTAAAGGCGTAGGGCGGATCGGCGAAGACGATATCGAAACGGCCGCACCTCGCAGCGAAGTCGACGGCATCGCCGCGCACTACTTCGGCGCCGCCTTGAGTCCGACCGAGCACCGCCAAGTTCGCTCTTATCGCCGCGACTCCCGCTGCGGACGACTCGACGAAAACCGCTCTCCTCGCTCCCTGCGAGAGCGCTTCGAGCCCCAAAGCCCCACTGCCAGCGAAGAGGTCGAGGACAGTAGCGTCTCGGAGCCCGCCAAGGCTCGACAGCATCGAGAACACAGCCTCCCTGACGCGATCGGACGTCGGCCGGGTGCCAGAACCCTTCGGCGATTGAATGCGCCGCCCTCCCGCAGTTCCCCCGACGATCCGCACGGACTTAGAAAATAGCCCGCGCATGTCGACCTCAGCTCTTGAAGAGGAATTCGCGGTCGTCTTCATCGAGGAGAAGACCGATCTCCGCGGGGAGCTCGCTATGAGCTGATAGAGGATTGGAGCCGCCGGCGTCGACGAGACTGAAGGCCACTTCGCGAGCTTTGGCGACCAATTCCCGGTCGCGGCGCAGGGACGCCAGCTTGAGGTCGTTGGATCCCTTCTGGCGCGAGCCGAGGATCGTCCCTTCGCCTCTGAGCTCCAAGTCGACTTCGGCGAGCTCGAAGCCGTCGCTCGATGCGACGAGCGCCTGAAGTCGTTGCTCGGTCTCCTCGGCTGGCGCCGCGCCGAGAAGATAGCACCAAGAGTCGTCGTCGCCCCGGCCCACTCGACCGCGCAGCTGGTGTAGCTGGGCGACGCCGAACCGGGCGGCGTCTTCGATCACCATGACGGTAGCGTTGGGGACGTCTACGCCCACCTCGATTACGGTCGTGGACACGAGAACGTCCAGCTCGCCGGACCGAAACTTCTCCATAACACAATGCTTGTCCGAAACGGGCATCTGGCCGTGAAGAAGGCCGACACGAAGCCCCGCCAGCTCGCCTGCCGAGAGTCGCTCCCACTCCGCAGTCGCCGACTTGGACGCCACCTTCTCCGACTCTTCAACGAGAGGGCACACAACGTAGGACTGCCGGCCGAAGGAGGCTTGTGAACGCACCGTCTGCCACACGTCGCTTTCCTCGCGAGGATCGCGCGCCCAGACGGTGGTTATCGGCCTCCGCCCGGGCGGCAACTCGTCGAGGACGGTCGTGTCCAAGTCTCCGTACACCGTCATGGCAGCGGTTCTAGGTATCGGGGTGGCAGTCATGACCAAGACGTCGGGTACCGCTTCCCCGGGCCCTTTGGCGCGAAGGGCCGCGCGCTGTTCCACGCCGAAGCGGTGCTGCTCGTCAATGACTACGCAGCCCAGGGAGTTGAAGTCGACCTTCTCCCCCAAGAGGGCATGGGTGCCGACGACGACGTCGACGGTGCCGCCCGCGAGCCCCGAGAGAATCCGCCGACGCTGAGCGACACCCACCCGGTTGGAGATCAGCTCGACTGCAACAGGGCGCTCCCCTGTGAGGGTCCCTGAGCTTGGCAGGGTGAAGCCTTTGAGCATTTCCGAGATCGCAGCGTGATGCTGCTCCGCGAGCACTTCGGTGGGCACCATAACAGCGCCTTGGTGGCCACCTTCGATAGCAGTGAGGAGCGCACCGAGTGCCACGAGCGTCTTACCCGAGCCCACGTCACCCTGCAACAGACGGTGCATCGGGTAGGCGCCCGCCATGTCGGCGACGATGTCCGCCAATGCCGACTCTTGAGCCCTGGTAAGACTGAAAGGCAGTCCGCTTCGCAGGCGCTCCAAGAGCCGTCCATCGACGTTGTGACGGATCCCCATAGAGCTGCGTTCCAAGGCGCGCTTTCTCATCACCAACACGAGCTGAAGTCTGAGCAGCTCGTCGAAAGCCAATCTGGTTCGAGCCTTGGTTGCTGCGCCCAACGACGAAGGGCTGTGGATCTGGCGAAACGCCCAGTCACGCCCGGCGAGGCCGTACGACTCCCGGATTCGAGCAGGAAGTGGATCGGCAAACTGAGTAACCCTTCGCAGAGCCTCCGAAATCCAGGTGCTCACCTGCCAGGACGAGATCCCCGCCTTGTCAGACTGCGGGTACACCGCGACTATACGGCCGGTACGGTCACCCACCAGGTCCACGACAGGGTTGGTCATCTGACGCTTCCCCATGTAGCGCTCCACCTTGCCGAACACGACCACCTGCGCACCCGCTTGGAGTTGCCTTGAGCGCCAAGCCTGGTTGAAGAACGAGACTCGAAGGTCGCTCGAACCGTCGGACAGGCTCACCTCGACCAGCGACCGCCCGTTGCGTGTGCGTCGCGTCGCCACCGTGCGGACCGTCGCGAGGACCATCGCCTGCTCGGATTCCACCAGTTCGGCGATAGCCCTCTGGTTGGTCCTGTCCAAGTAACGCCGCGGGTAGAACGTCACTAGGTCCAAGAGGCTGGTCACGCCCACGTCGCCCAGAGCGGCGAGGCTCTTTTCCCCGACCCCGGCCAGACGTCCGACTCCTATGCCTGCCAGGTCCATCAGGGTTTTGGAGTTTCCGGCGCTCAAGTCCTCAGATCCCCTATTCGACGCTGAAGAGGTACTGGTAGAGGGGCTGGCCTCCGTGGTGTAACTCGGTTTCTATACCAGGCAGGCAGTCCGACAGCCACTGGGAGATCCTCCGGGTATCAGCCACGGTCGAACCTTCGCCTGCTATCACGGTGACGATCTCGTGGCGCTCCGGGTCTACCAGGCGCCCCAAAAGACCGGTGGCTGCACCTACCACGTCGGGGGCCACCACCTCGATCCGCTCCCGTGAGATCCCGAGAAAATCCCCTTCGCGTATGGGTCCTGCATCGCTGACGCTCGGGCGGACGGCACGGGTGACTTCGCCTGCCACGACCCGGGCGGCCGAGCGGGCCATCAGTTCCCCGTTCGCTTCAGCGTTGCCCTCGGGGTCGTACTCGAGCAGGGCCGCGAAGCCCTCCTGAATGCCCTTGGTCTCTACCACTACCACCGGTTTAGAAGCTTCACGCGCCGCCTCACGGGCGACAGGAACGATGTTCTTGTTGTTGGGCAGCACGACGACCTGCTCGCTGTTGGTCGCTTCGATCGCTTCGAGAATCTCCGCAGTCGACGGGTTCATAGACTGGCCGCCGCCGACCACGTGGTGCACTCCGAGCGAGCGGAAGATACGCCGTATCCCATCCCCGTTGCACACGGCTACGACGGATGTCAGCACCGGGTCCTCCGGCCCTTCGCCGGCAGCTTCGGTCCCCTCGGCGGCTCGCACCCAGCTCTCCTCCTCGACCTCCTCGCGCAGGTCCGTCACCCGGATCCTCCTCGGGCGACCTGCCTCCAACGCCGCTTCGATAGCCGCGCCGATATCGTCAGTGTGTATGTGGCAGTTCCAAAGGCCGTCACCGCCTACTACGACTATGGAGTCGCCGACTCCTGCCCACACCTCCCGGAAGGCCGGAACCAGCTCGTCGGGGGCCTCCAGGAGGTACATGACCTCGTAGCGGAGGTCACTGACGTCAGAGCCGCCCGGCAACTTGGCGCCGGTGTGCAGCCGAGGCACCTGCACAGAGGGCGAGCCCGGGGGGACCGGCGTAGGCCGGCCGTCCGCTACGTGCAACAACGCGTCGACCAGCAAAACGAAGCCGCTCCCCCCCGAGTCGACGACTCCTGCAGCCTTGAGCGCCGGAAGCTGATCGGGGGTCCCTTCGAGCGCCGCCCGGGCGGCGCGGCTTGCACCTTCGAGAACAGCGACCAGGCCCTCCCCAGGGTCCACGCAGCTAGCCCCGTCGCCGGCGGCGCGAGCGACGGTGAGGATCGTGCCCTCCACGGGGTTCTGCACCGCCTCGTAAGCACGCCGACCGGCGTTGCGAAGCCCGTCCGCCAAAGTCCCAGCGTCGATCTGGTCGAGCCCTCTGATCGTCTCGGACAGACCCCTCAGGATCTGCGAGAGGATCACCCCAGAATTTCCCCGTGCCCCCATCAGGGACCCGTAGCTCATCGCCTGCGCGACGGTCCCGAGATCCCTGCTCTCCTGGCGTGCGATCTCAGCGACGACTGACTCAGCTGTCAGAGTCATGTTGGTTCCGGTGTCACCGTCGGGAACCGGGTAGACATTGAGGCGGTCGATATAGTCGCGGTGGGAGCGCAAAGCGTCACGGAACGCTTCCATAGCTGCCGCGAGAGCCGGCCCGTCCAGTCGATCTGCGATCTGCATGCCCGGGATGCTAATGTGATCCGGAGACGCGGTCAGGCTTGCGCCTGGGGTGCGTCGTCCCGTTCGATCGACGAGGTGTAGCCAAGATGGCGTCAGTTTGTGAAGTATGCGGTAAGAAGCCGTCGTTCGGAATGAGCGTCAGCCATTCGCACAGGCGCACGAAGCGTCGCTGGAACCCGAACATCCAGCGGATCCGGGCGGTCGTCGGCGGGTCGGCCAAGCGTGTGCACGTGTGCACCTCGTGCATCCGCGCAGGCAAGGTGACCAAAGCGGTCCGCTGATACGCCGACCGCTTTGGTCAAATTTTTACGCTTCGGTGTGCTCGTCGGCCCCTGAGAGCAGTTTCATGACGTCGTCGCGGCGGAAGCGGAGATGACCGCCGATCGTCCGGAGGCTCGGAAGCTTGCCGGCCGCAGCCCAGTTGATGACGGTTCTCTCCGTCACGTCGAACACGGCGGCCACCTCGTGGCTGCGCAACAGCTGAGGCGCTTCGCCTGAAAGCCCTTGCCCGCGGCCACCGGGACGTCCCTGGGATTGCACCGGCCGGGGCCGAAGCTCGCTGGGCGGGCGCACAGTCTGCTCGGAGACGTCCCCGTTGCGGCGCAGCTGGCCGAGCGCTACAGCCACTTGGCGTGCGAGCGCTGCCATTGCTCGCTGCTCCCGCTTGGTCAGCTGCCGCAGCCAGCGGTCCATGACCGCCACCACGGCTACCACCGATCCGGTGGCGTCTCGCACCGCTATGCCGTAAGCCCAGCGCATCGAGTGCGGGGCCTGAACGAGAGGACTGCGCGGCACGATCGTCACCAGGTCGGTGAGCTCTACGGGTCCCGTACCCGCCGCGATCGCCTCGAAGAGGTGGCCGTCGTTGAGACCGCAACGGTACTCGAAGCCCTGGGATAGGGTGCTCCAGCCACCGCCGGCTTGGGGAACCGACAAGACGGCTACAGGCGTCTGACAGGCCAGCGCACCCAAGACCAGCAAGTCTGCGATGCCCTGTCCTGGAGGCATGGCGGGCAACTCGGCCTTCGCCGGCTCCCGCACGGTCCCTTCTTGCGTCGCTCTGCTGTCGACGCTTGATGTGTTTAGGCGTGAAACCGGCATGGATGTTCACTCGGTGCTGCCGAGCGTCGCCTTGAGAAAGCGGGGACTGTTGGGCCCTGAAGGTGTCGAACCCGGAAAAACGGTGCACGCCCCCGGCGTCGGACCGTTCAGCCGCCAGCCAGGGCTCCGAGACACTTCGACACGTACGCCTTGGCCGACCGGCAGGCTTCGACGAGGTCGTCGCCCCTGGCAAGCCCCGCTGTTATCGCAGCGGACAGAGTGCAACCGGTGCCATGGCTGTGACGCACCTTTAGCTTGGGGCCTTCCATCCAGGTCGCTACGCCCCCGGCCCACAGCAGGTCAGGCGAGACCTTCCCGGCCAGGTGGCCGCCTTTTATCAGGACCGCAGCCGGACCGAGCAGGGCGATCTCCCTCGCCGCTAGGGCCATGTCTTCACGCCCGGATATCTCGACGCCGAGGATGGCTTCCGCCTCTGGAATGTTGGGGGTGATAAGCGCCGCAGCGGGAAGCAGCGTCGAGATCATGCAAGGCAGAGCGTCCGGGTCGAGGAGGCTTCCTCCGTGCGAGGCGGCTTGAACCGGGTCGACTACCAGGGGACCCAGGTGAAGCTCGCCGTAGGCGGCAGCCACCGCTTCGATCACGGCTGCGTCGCCGAGCATGCCTGTCTTAACCGCGCGGACCTGCAGCGCGTCGGCTACCGCCTCGATCTGCTGCACTACAAGATCGGCTGCCATCACGGTCGACGCAAGTACCCCTTTGTGATTCTGGGCTGTGACAGCCGTCACAGCCACGGCTCCCCACACTCCGAAATCGGCGAAAGCCCTCAGGTCCGCTTCGATCCCAGCCCCACCCCAAGAGTCGGAACCGGCGATGCTGAGAGCGGAGGGCCAGCCCGGGATCATGCTCGAGCCCTTTTGCCCTCGAAGCCTCTCGACGGGCCGTCGCGCCGATCCGTCGACAGGACCCTCAGAAGCTGTGCTGCCATCCGCTCGCCACGCTGACCGCTTCGCCGTCCAAGCTTCGATGGTTGGGATCCGGGAGGCATTCACCTATCATGATAGGCGGGTTGATGCCAGCGAAAGCCCCGTCTATGTCGGCTCCTGGCGGAGCACAGAACACGAGCTCGAAGTCCTCGCCTCCGCCGATGGCTTCCGCCATGGTCGCCTCGGGATGGACAGGGAGGTGCTCGAGCCTGAAGCCGACCAGGGAAGCGTCCGCTATGTGCCCCAGGTCAGCCACCAGACCGTCGGAGACGTCAATCATGGCGGTAGCACCCGCCAGGCGAGCCGCTCTGCCCTCCCGAAGGCGGGGCGTAGGACGCGCGTGAGATCGCACGGAGCTCGTCGGTTCGCGGACTGCGTCGTAGTGGGCCTCTCCGCTTCTGAGTCGTCTGAGACCCGCAGCCGAGGCCCCGAGAGGCCCGGTAACCCAGATCACGTCGCCGGGCGTGGCTCCGCTGCGTCTTACAGGTCTGCCGGGGCAGCTTCCGGTGACGGCCACCGTCACGGTCAACTCCGGGCCGTTGGTGAGGTCCCCTCCAACGACAGGGCAGCACATCTCCTCGGCCGCAGCCGAGATGCCCGTGTACAAAAGGCGGATGTCAGACCCTGGGGGCGAGGTCACGGTAACCAGCGCGTGTCCCGGAACGCCACCCATAGCAGCGATGTCGCTCACCGACGCGGCCATCGCCTTCCAGCCGAGATCACCCAGGGAGGTATAGGCAAGATCGGCGTGCACGCCGGCGACCACCGTGTCAGCCGCGAGAAGCATCCACCCCTCCGGCGGCCTCACGATCGCAGCGTCGTCGCCGATCCACACCTCATCGGGGTCGCCCGACTTCGCAAGGGTAGCAGCGAGAGTTGCGATCAGGTCGAACTCGCCTTCCATATACCCCCAACGGTAGTGTCAAAGCACAACTGACCGTCGGCACACTTCCACAAAGCTTCACGAGGAGAGGAACTGAACATGACTTCCGTCAAGCCTTTGAGCACCCACAGACGACTGTTGGAGTGGGTGGATCGTTGGGCGAGACTCACCGCAGCCGACCGTGTCGTGTGGTGCGACGGTTCCAGCGCTGAGTACGACCAAATCTGCTCCGAGCTCGTCGAGTCCGGCACGTTCGTCGCTCTTGCCGATGAGCGCCGTCCCAACAGTTACTGGGCGACGTCGGACCCGGCCGACGTCGCGCGTGTCGAGGACCGGACCTTCATCTGCTCGCAGCGCCAAGAAGACGCCGGCGCGACCAACAACTGGCGCGACCCAGATGAGATGAAGGCGACCCTCACCGAGCTCTTCGCCGCTTCGATGCGCGGCCGCACCATGTACGTGGTCGCCTTCTCGATGGGTCCTCTGGGCTCACCGATATCGCACATCGGCGTACAACTGACCGACAGCCCTTACGTCGCAGCGAGCATGAAGATCATGACCCGGATGGGTCAAGGCGTCCTGGAAGCCCTAGGCGACGACGGGGAGTTCGTGCCGTGCGTGCACTCCGTCGGCGCTCCCCTCGCCGAGGGCCAGACCGACGTCACCTGGCCTTGCAACTCCGCCAACAAGTACATCGTCCACTTCCCCGAGACACGCGAGATCTGGTCGTTCGGGTCGGGATACGGGGGTAACGCCCTGTTGGGCAAGAAATGTTTCGCTTTGCGAATAGCGTCGGTGATGGCACGAGACGAGGGTTGGCTCGCCGAGCACATGTTGATCTTGAAGCTGACGTCCCCCCGAGGGGAGGTACGCTACGTGACGGGAGCGTTTCCTTCCGCGTGCGGCAAGACGAACCTGGCGATGCTCATCCCGAGCCTTCCTGGTTGGAAGGTCGAGACCATCGGCGACGACATCGCCTGGATGAAGTTCGCCGCTGACGGAACGTTGCGTGCTATCAACCCCGAGTACGGCTTCTTCGGCGTGGCCCCCGGAACCAACAACAAGACGAACCTGAACGCGATGCTCACGCTGTCGGGAAACTGCATATTCACCAACACCGCGCTGACCGACGACGGCGACGTCTGGTGGGAAGCCATGACAGACGAGCCGCCGGCTCACCTAACCGACTGGAAACGTCAGGACTGGACTCCCGAGTCGGGCACTCCGGCGGCGCACCCGAACGCTCGGTTCACTGCGCCGGCATCTCAGGACCCTGCGATCGCTCCCGAATGGGAAGACCCCGAAGGCGTCCCCATTTCGGCGGTACTCTTCGGGGGGCGCCGCTCGGGTGTGGTACCGCTCGTAACCGAGTCCTTCGACTGGGCTCACGGGGTGTTCCTGGGGTCTATCATGGCCTCCGAGACGACCGCCGCCGCCGCTGGTGCCGTCGGGAAGCTGCGCCACGACCCGTTCGCCATGCTGCCCTTTTGTGGCTACAACATGGCTGACTACTTCTCGCACTGGCTGTCGGTCGACTCGCCAGGATCGCAGCGCCAGCTACCAAAGATGTTCTACGTCAACTGGTTCAGGAAGGACTCCGACGGCAGCTTCTTGTGGCCGGGCTACGGGGACAACAGCCGCGTCCTCGAATGGGTGTTCGAGCGTTGCAGCGGACGGGGAGAAGCAGTGACCACGCCTATCGGTTTGCTCCCGGCGCCCGGGGCTATAAGGACCGACGACCTAGACCTGGCGCCGGGCGCGATGGAGACCCTTCTCGCTGTCGACGCAGAAGGTTGGATGGGGGACATCCCCTCGATAGGGGCCTTCTACGGCAGTCTCGGGGACCGGATGCCACAAGAGCTCTTATCGCAGCTCGACAATCTCGACAGGCGCCTCCGGGCGGACGGGTAAAACCGACCCGGGAGGCGTAACCTCTACTTCGACAACCCAGGGGAACCAACGTGACAGTCAGCGCCTACGTACTGATCCAGACCGAGATAGGCCGGGCGGCTTCGGTGGCCGAAGCTGCCCGGAGGGTGGAGGGAGTCGTCTCGGCGGACGACGTCACGGGCCCCTACGACGTGATCGTACGCGCCAACTCCTCGTCGATGGACAATCTCGGTGGTCTCGTCGTGAGCCGTCTCCAGACGATCGAAGGGATAACCCGAACGCTCACCTGTCCTGTCGTCGACCTGGGCGGCTACTACGGCGACCTTGAGGAGCATCCCTGATGACCGTCGAGCCTGTAGAGGACGAAAACGTCGAGGCGAGCGGCCCGACAAGCGAATCGGTCGGCATAGCCGCGGTCACCAGCGCCCTGCGCCTGTCCGGCCGCGAGATGGGCGTGCGACGGTCCCTTGCGACCCTGCTCAAGGTGAACCACACCGACGGTTTTGACTGCCCAAGCTGCGCGTGGCCCGACCCCGACCCAGAGAGCCGGAAACTCGCCGAGTTCTGCGAGAACGGAGCCCGGGCGGTGGCCTGGGAAGCGACCCGAAAGCAAGTCGGGCGGCGCTTCTTCTCGCGCCATTCCATAGCCGACCTGAGATCACGCTCCGACATGTGGCTCGAAGAGCAAGGCCGTTTGGTGGAACCGATGCACCTCGCCCCAGGCGCGGAGCACTACAGGCCGATCCCCTGGGACGACGCTTTCTGCCTCGTCGCTGATCGCCTCCGCGGCCTGGAACATCCTGACCGGGCCGCCTTCTACACCAGCGGCAGGGCGAGCAACGAAGCGGCGTTCGTATACCAGCTGATGGCCCGAAGGCTAGGCACTAACAACCTCCCCGACTGTTCGAATATGTGCCACGAGTCCAGTGGGGCCGCCCTATCGGAGACCATAGGGATAGGCAAAGGCTGTGTGAGCCTCCAAGACCTAGAGGACCACGCGGACATGATCATGGTCGTCGGACAGAACCCCGGCACGTGTCACCCGAGAATGCTCACCTCGCTCGAGAAAGCGAAGCGCAGGGGGGCTTCGATAGTCGCGATAAACCCTCTGCCAGAAGCGGGTCTCGGCCGTTTCCGTAACCCTCAGACACCCCGTGGCCTCGTCGGCGGGGGAACGGTGCTGGCCGACGAGCACCTCGCTGTGAGGGTCAACGGGGATCTCGCCCTGTTCGCAGGCCTCAACAAGGCGCTGATCGAAATGGACACGCAACCCGGCCAAGTCCTCGACGCAGAGTTCATCGGCCGCTATTGCGAAGGATTCGAAGCGGCACGCAGCGCCTGGCTGGACCTCGACTGGGAGCTGATCGAAACTCAGAGCGGAATCGCGAAGGGCGCCATAGTCGCCTTAGCGAGCCGGATCGCCTCGTGTCCCTCCGTGACCGTGTGCTGGGCGATGGGTCTCACTCAGCATAAGAACGCCGTCGCGACTATCCAGGAGATCGTCAACTTTCTCCTCCTGCGGGGCAACATCGGCAGGCCCGGTGCCGGTCCGGCGCCGATACGAGGTCACAGTAACGTGCAGGGCGACCGGACGATGGGCATCTGGGAGCGAATGCCCGACACTTTCCTCGACGCCCTGGGTCACGAGTTCGCTTTCGACCCACCCCGCAAGGTGGGTTTCGACACCGTCGAGACCATCAGGGCGATGCGCGACGGCAACATCGACGTGTTCTTCGCCCTCGGCGGCAACTTCGTAGCAGCAACCCCGGACACCGAAGTAACCGCCGCTGCCATGGAGAACTGCTCCTTGACCGTCCACGTAGCGACGAAACTGAACCGTTCGCACCTCTTTCACGGCCGGGAGGCTCTGATACTGCCTTGCCTGGGACGCTCCGAACGCGACGTCAGCGAAGCCGGCGACCAGTTCGTCACGGTTGAAGACTCGATGAGCGTCGTGCACGCTTCGCGGGGGTCGGTCGAACCTGTGTCGCCCCTGTTGCGCAGCGAAGTAGCGATAGTGTGCTCGATAGCAGAGAAGCTCTTCGGCGCTGGGATTGACTGGGCGGAGATGGCGCGGGACTACCGTGTCATCAGGGCTCACATCAGCCGGGTGGTACCGGGCTTTCACGCCTTCGAGCCGCGGGTGACCAAGCCCGGAGGGTTCGTGCTCCCAAGACCCCCGGCCGACTCGAGGACGTTTCCTACCCGCACCGGCAAGGCGCGCTTCACCGTCAATTCCCCGAGCGTCCCGCACGTTCCCGAAGGCCACCTTCTGCTTCAGACCGTGCGTTCCCACGACCAGTTCAACACCACTGTCTACGGCCTTGCGGACCGCTACCGAGGCATTTCGGGGGGACGCCGGGTAGTGTTCGTCAACAGGTCCGACCTTGACGACGCTGATCTGCGTGACGGGGACACCGTGGACATCGTCAGCGTGTGGAGCGACCACGAACGTCGCGCCCGGCGCTTCCGTGTGGTCGAGTATCCGACGCCTCGGGGATGCGCAGCGACATATTTCCCCGAAGCGAATGTGTTGGTCCCTCTCGATGCCACAGCCGACGTGAGCAACACGCCGGTGTCGAAATCGATCGTCGTGCGATTGGAACGCTCACCCAGAGGAGACGATCTCAGCGCACCGCCCCGGAGCGCCTGAGCGCGCCAATCTCACCGGGTTCGAAACCCCATTCGGCGAGAGCCGCGTCGGTGTGGTCCCCCGGGCGGGCCGGAGGGCCAGACACGCTCGGCGCTGTCCTGGAGAAGCGCGGTGCCGGTGCCGGCTGGGTAACCCCGCCCAGCTCCACGAAGGTCGCGCGAGCGGCGTTGTGAGGATGTGTTGGGGCCTCGTCTGGCTCCAGCACGGGAGCGAAGCAGACGTCGGTCCCTTCGAGGAGGCTGCACCACTCGTCGCGGGTCTTGGTCCGCACCACTGCGGCCATTCGCTGCTTCATCGCCGGCCACGAGGCGCGGTCGTGCTGGTCCGGAAGCGGGTCTGGTTGGGTCGTGGCCAAGCCAGTGAGCTCCAGCATCTGCGCGTAGAACTGCGGTTCGATCGAACCGAACGACACGTACCGGCCGTCAGCTGTCTCGTAGACCTCGTAGAAGAACGCCCCGGTGTCGAGAAGGTTCGTGCCGCGCGCACCCCACGCGCCTGAGCCTCTGAAACCGTGGATCATGGCGGCGAGCAGGGCAGCCCCGTCTACCATCGCAGCGTCGATCACCTGACCGCGCCCCGATCTCGAAGCCTCGATGAGGCCGCAGACGACGCCGAACGCGAGAAGCATCCCACCTCCCCCGAAGTCGCCGACCAAGTTGAGGGGCGGCACGGGCCGCTCCCCTTCCCGGCCGATCATCGAAAGAGTCCCGCTCAAAGCTATGTAGTTGATGTCGTGGCCGGCTGCGTTCGCGTACGGACCGGCCTGACCCCAGCCGGTCATCCGCCCGTACACCAGCTTGGGGTTACGGGCTTCGCAGTCCGACGGTCCGAGCCCGAGACGTTCGGTCACGCCTGGTCGGAAACCCTCGATTAAAGCGTCGGCCTTTTCGACTAGGCGCAGGACTGTCTCGCGCCCGTCCGGATGCTTGAGGTCGACGCCCACCGAGCGCCTGTTGCGTCCGAGCACGTCGCCTGAGGGAGCGTAGGAGGCTCCCCCGTCCTTCGGGCGTACTGCGTCGGCGCGGTCTACACGCAGCACTTCGGCACCCATGTCCGAGAGCATCATCCCTGCGAAGGGACCGGGCCCGATCCCCGCTAGCTCGACGATCCTGAATCCCTGAAGCGGTCCTGGCACGCCGGAGATCTTTACCGGTCCTCGAGGCGTCGCGCCAGCGCAGCGAGACGGACTACTGCGCCCGCGGTCCGAGAGCCCCACCAGAACAGGTCCCGGCCGTCTACGAACTCCACCGGGGCAACCCTTTCAAGCTCGGCGCGGTGACGCTCTTTGAACGGGTACGGCTCGGACGGTGCAAGGACCTCGTCGGCTCCGCTCTCGGCGGCCTGGGCTAGCTCCACGCTCGGATAGCGCTGCGACTCGTCAGCGAACACGTTCACCAAGCCGGCCGCCTCGAGGACGGAACCGCCGTAGGTGTCAGCGTTGATCGTCATCCACGGGCGACGCCAGATGGGAACGAACACCCGCAGGCGCGCTGTAGCCCTAGGCGTTGATCCCCACTCGAGATGATCGTGTCGGTCCTCCTCGGGGACACCAGCTTGTGCTGCGAGAAGGTCGACCGCCCCTCGGACGTCGTCGAGCGACCTGACCGCCGTCGCCACCACGTTCAGCCCGGCTGCCGCCAATGAGTCGGCGTCTTCGAGACGGTTCTCCTCGCGGTCCATGAGCACTGCGTCTGGCTCCAAGGCCGCTATAGCCGCTACGTCGGGGTTTTTCGTCCCACCGATCACGGTCACCTTCGGGCTTCCCTGGGGCATCTCCTGCCCTCGGATCCCGCCGCTGCCGTCGACCCTCCGTAGCTCCGGCGGCTGTACCGCCACGCCGGGGACGCCAGACAGGTCACAAAAGCGGGTGACTCCCACCGGGACGACCCCCCACGACAGGAGTGTCTCGGTGATGGACGGGACGAGGCTGACGACTCTGCGCTGGCGGCCTACAGCGGTTCCTTGGGTCACATCCGCTCCAGGAGCTGGGTCTTCTTGGCCTGGAATTCTGCTTCGGTAATGACACCCCGCCGGCGTAGCTGGTCGAGCTCGTCGATCTGTGCCGGAATACTGGCCCGCTGTGGCGGGTCAGTGCCGGGCCCAACTGGGTTGACGCCAGGCCAGCCGGGAAGAGACCCGGGAAGCACGGCAGGTGCGCCTGCCGTGCGGAGCGGCCCATACCGTCCGGCGCCCCGCCAACTAGCCAGCTGTGTGTACAGCAGGTTTTGGATGGCCTCGGGATGGGGGACGTCGACGAAGACTTCTTCGCTGTCCCTGCCGGGAGACTCGACCGCAATGTCGCCCGCTCCTACGATCCGGCCAAGAAGCCTCTGGCGGTAGGCGATGTTAGAGATAGCCGAGACGGGGATCTCCCGGCCCGATCTTGCCAACAGCCCTTTCCTCTCTACGATACGCGAGTTAGTCACGATCAGCCTCGTGGAAACCCAGCGCAGGTACCGAAGGCCCAGCCACAAGACGGTGAGGACGACCACAGCGCCGACAAACCAGTCCACGCCCGAAGGAGCTCGCCTCACTTTCGCAACTATCCCCCCGACGATGGCTGCTGTAGCAGCCGAAATGGGCGCAGAAAGAAACCACCAGTGGGGCCGTGTGTCTACTAGGACTTCCTCGCCGGGTCCCAAGAACTTGCGCCAGCGCATCAACGACAACGCTACCGGGCTCTCGGGATACTCGGGCGGCCACCAGCGCAGCGCAGTGCTTGCGTCGGGCGGCGTTGCCGAGGCGCGCTACGTTCAAGTTGCGCTGGGAGACAGCTCCCTCACGGCTCTGCGCAGGTCGATACCGGCAGACACGACGGCAAGGGTCACGGTCGTCACGCCAGCGTCGAGGTAGGCCTGCACCTGGTCGCGCACGCTGCGCGTACTCCCGTGCAGGATCAGCTCGTCCACGACAGAGTCGGGGATTGCCTCCAGAGCAGCTTTACGGTCGCCCGCCTTCCAAGCCGACCACATCGGGCTCAGACGGTCGCCACGACCCAGCCACTCGTGGAAAGCCGCGTACACCGGGACGTTGAGGTACGCGGCGATCATCCGTCTGGCGATCGCCCTGACAGTCACGGAGTCCTCGGAGGGGAACACGAACACCCGTGCCACGAGCTGTTTGCCTTCCCCTAGCTCGGATGTGACCTTCTTCACGTCGCCAGCTGACAGCCAGTTGGTGATGGCTCCGTCCGCCTCCCGGTTCGCTAGGCGCAACATCCCCGGCCTTAGTGCTGCGACGAGTATCGGGGGTATGACCGCCGGCGGCCTAGCAAGCCTGAATCCCCTTACCCGGAACGTGTCGAACCGCTCGTCGACCTTGTCGCCCGACAGGGCTAGGCGTAAAAACCGGACCGTGTCACGGGTTCGCTTGTAGGGCTCTTCGAACGGGACACTGTTCCAGCGCTCGACGATCACGTCAGACGACGTTCCGATCCCGAGGACGAAACGTCCGGGGGCTGCCTCCGCCATCGCCGCAGCGCTTTGGGCTACCAGGGCTGGGCCGCGGGTGAAGACCGGGACGATCGCCGTTCCCAGCTTCAGCTTCGACGTCCAAGCAGCGCTGAGCGCCAGAGGCGTGAACGCGTCCGTGCCGTCCGCTTCGGCGCTCCACACGTCGCTGTAGCCGAGATCCTCCACTTCTTGGATCCAGCTTCGGTGTTCGCTCAGCGGGACGCCGTCGAAGGGGATAGTGATGCCGTAGCCCATCGCCCGATGCTAGCTGGAGACTTCTGCGCCGGGCTACACTGCGGACCCGGCGACACTGCCGACCCGGCGGCCAGCCCAACGAGCGCGGCGAGCTTCGAAGCCGGTAGCATCGGCGTATGTCAGAAGTGGTGATCGTAGAAGCGGTTCGAACGCCGGTAGGCCGCCGCGGAGGTGGGCTTTCGACGCTTCATCCGGCCGACTTGCTCGGCGCCGCGCTGCAAGGCCTTTTCGATCGGACAGGCGTAGACCCCGCCCAGGTCGGCCAGGTGGTCTCCGGTTGTGTCTCCCAGGTCGGCGAGCAGTCTTTCAACATCGCCCGGACGGCCTGGCTGGCCGGAGGTTTCCCCTTCGAGACCGCCTGCACCACCGTCGACACCCAGTGTGGATCGAGCCAGCAGGCGACGAGTATCGCCTCCGCGTTGGTAGCCTCGGGTGTCGTCGACATGGCGGTAGCTTGCGGAGTCGAGTCGATGAGCCGGATCCCTATCGGCTCGAACTCGTCTAAGAAGCTCGGCTTGGGCGTCCCGATCCCCAAGACGTATTTCGACCGCTACGAGTTCACGTCACAGTTCGAGGGCGCCGAACGGATCGCCGACAAGTGGGGCATTACCCGCGAAGACACCGACAGGTTCGGCTTCGAATCACAGTCCAAGGCAGCTCAGGCGTGGCAGGAGGGCCGCTTCGACACCCAGGTCGTAGAGCTGCAAGCCCCCGAAACGGACGCTGACGGCAACCTGACAGGCGCAGTTCGCCTGGTAGCCAAAGACGAAGGTCCCCGTGAGACCACCCTTGCCGGCCTTGGGGCTCTTAGGCCCGTGGCACGACCGGACGGGGTTCATACCGCCGGCACCTCGTCGCAGATCTCCGACGGCGCAGCTGCGCTCCTGGTGACCACCGAGCGTAAGGCGGCCGAACTCGGCCTCACCCCCAAAGCCCGGATCACCCAGACCTGCATGGTAGGAGTAGACCCGGTGACGATGCTCACAGGCCCTATCGACGCCACCCGCTTGATGCTGGAGCGGTCCGGCCTGTCCATCTCCGACATCGACGTGTTCGAGATCAACGAGGCGTTCGCTTCGGTCGTTCTTGCTTGGCAGGCTGAGGTGGGCGCCGACCCTGCAAGGGTCAATCCGAACGGCGGGGCGATCGCCCTCGGCCATCCTCTCGGCGCTACCGGCGTCGTCTTGGTGACCAAAGCCCTCCACGAGCTGGAGCGCACCGGCACCAAGAGGGCACTGGTAAGCATGTGCTGCGGGGGTGGTCTCGGGACGGGGACGATCATCGAGCGCTGAGTGCCCTCCCTCGTCGAATCCCTCGGCTTCCCGGCCGGCGACCGCCTTTTGATCGTCACCTGCGACGGCCTAGGAATCTGTCACTCCACCAACGTCGCCGTCTACCAGGCCTTGCGGGAGGGCGTCGCCTCGTCTGGCACTCTGAACGTTCCCGGCCCCTGGGCTCGTGACGCCGCCGCCCGCTATAGAGGGGAAGAGATCGGAGTCAGCCTGACCTTGATCAGCGAGCACGACCTGCTCAGATGGGGGCCGATCACCCAAAGCCCCTCGCTGTTAGACGGTGACGGTGGGTTCCCTCGCACGCTGGTAGACCTGTGGGACCACGCGGACACCGACGAGGTTCGCCGTGAATGTCGGGCTCAGATCGAACGGGCCATCTATTGGGGTTTTGACGTCACCTACCTGAGCTGCCACATGGGCGCCCTCGAAGCACGGCCCGAGTTCTTCGACGTCGCCTTGGAACTTGCCGCCGACTTCGGGTTGCCGCTCCGACTCCCCGAAGCCAGCGCTGAGCGTAGCGCTGGCTTCCCGTTCCGTTCGATAGCCGCCCAGGGCAACGTGCTCGCCCCGGACCATCTGATCCGACCGTCCCCGGCCCGCCGGCCTGCGCCCGCCTTGGACGCTGTCCTCGCCGACCTGCAGCCAGGCGTGACAGAGGTTGTCCTGTCCCCCGCCGTCGACAGCAGTGAGCTGCGCTCCGCTCTTCCGGACTGGCCAACTCGCCTCGCCGACTTCGAGGCTGTCATGTCGCCGGACTCGCTTCGTGTGCTTTCCGAGCACCCTGAGGTTCACGTTGGCGGTTACCGGGCTTTGCGCGACCTCCAACGGCGCCTGGCAGCCACGAAACGCTGAACTCCGTCGGGTGCAAACGGTCGCTGTCTTCGTATCCGTGGGCGGCCATTGACCGGATCGTAACTCGGGCTCATCCACATTCACTGTCTGCGTCGAATAGTCAATGTGTTCAAGGCCAAGACCGAAGAAACTGCCCATTCAGCGCCGAATTCCGCGAGGACTCTGCAAAGGGCACGTGTTGGAGGCGGCCTTGCAGTGATGCTCGCAGCTTCCCTGCTGGCCGCTTGTGGGTCTCAGGGCGCTAAGACGGCGTCGCCGGCCGCTGCGGTCTCTACGGCCCAAGGGTCTTCGAATTCTTCTCCTGCTACTAGCTCCCTGCCCGCCAAGGCGGACGTAGTCAACATAAAAAACTTTGCGTTTACGCCCTCCACGCTGACGGTCTCACCCGGCGCCACCGTTATCGTTCACAACGAAGATGTCGCCACGCACACGCTCACGTCAACCTCTGGCGCTTTCAATACTGGCGACGTGTCGCCCGGGACATCCAAAACGTTCGTAGCACCGAAGACTCCGGGAACCTATCCATATATCTGCGAGATACACCAGTTCATGCACGGCACGTTGATCGTGCGATGACCCAGTGACGGCCCGGCATCGCCGCAGTCGTCAATATCCCCGCAATCCCCGACACACAGAAAAGGAGCACCCTACATGTCCCTAGACGAACGCGCCTTCGCGGCATTGATTGAGGAGTCGCAAGACTTGCACTCTCAAGCTATGCGCAAGACGGCCAGCACCCTCGAAGAATTCGTGGACGTGGGCATGCAGTCCAGGTCGAAGGACCCTGCAGCTTTCGAGCAAGCACCGCCTGCGCTAAGTGGCGACGAGAAAGCCTCGGGGGTGAACAGGACCGCTCTAGTCGGGGGGGCGCTCGCAGCCACCGCCTTCACCGCTGTACTGGCGGGTCTGGCGTCAACGCCCGCGTTTGCTTCGAGCGCGACGGACATACAAATTCTCCAAACGGCGGCATCCATCGAGAACCTCGCTGTAAGCACCTACACCACCGCCCTGACGCTTCCTTACATAGGCGGCTCTTCAGCCAACCCGGTGATCAAGGCTTTCGCGACGACGACCCTGAGCCAGCACCGCCAGCACGGTCAAGCTTTCAACTCGGCCATTACCGCTCTGGGCGGCAAGCAGCAGACCGGTCCCGACCCCAAGTATGTCCCAGTGGTCAACTCCGCTGTAGCGGCGATTACAAAAGATTCTGCGTCCGCTGGAGCTCTGGCCGTCGTGGAGCTTGCCATGACCCTCGAGAACGTTGCCGCAGAGACCTATGTCAACAACTGCTCGATGCTCGCCGATTCGAACGCGAAGGCTATTACCGCTTCGATCATGGGGGTAGAAGCCCAGCACGTCGCCGTGTTGGCGGCTGTCAAGGCCCTGCTTAGTGCAAACGCCCCTCAGCTGATCGCCTTGAGCCCGACGGTCGTAGACAGCCTTCCAGCTGCCGCAGGATCAGTGGGTTTCCCGAACGCTTTCTATCCAGTAAGTAATGCCAGCCCAGCCAGCGAAGGAGCCCTCTCCTGATGTCAACCTCGAACGATCACCTGTCGGACAGGGAGCTGTCCGCTATGACCAAGAGCCTCGACGAGATGCACAACGATCAGGCGATGCCCGCCATGCGAGCCGCTGTCTCCCAGTGGGTGGACACCCTTCGCTCCGGCGGCGACACGCTAACCGAGAAAGTGGCGAGTAGAAGGAACTTTCTGCTGGGTGCTGCGGGACTCGGAGCGTCCGGACTCATCGTAGCCGCGTGCGGCACCTCATCGAAATCTGCCACCCCGCCGACTTCGATCACCACGCCAGCTTCGTCGACCACGACCCCTTCCACCTCGTCGGGGGCGCTCACCGGCGACCTCGCCGTCGCGGCCATGGCAGCTAGCCTAGAGAATCTAGGAGTCTACGCCTACAACGCCGGCATCGCTGCGGCGACAGCCGGCAAACTCGGAAAGGTCCCGCCGGCGGTTGTGACCTTCGCTCAGACCGCCAAAGCCCAGCACATGGCCCACGCTCAGGCATGGAACTCTGCGTTGACCGGCGCCGGCAAAGCGGCTGTCACGGCTACCGACCCGGCGCTTACGCCAACCGTGAACGCAGCGTTTGCGAAAGTTACGAATGCAGCAGAGCTGGCTCAGCTTGCGTTGCTAATCGAAAACGTCGCTGCGCAGACCTACCAAAAGGCCATCCCGGTGCTGTCCGCTTCGAGTTCCATCGGGGTCGCTGCGACGATCGCCCCGGTCGAGATGCAGCACGCTGCTATCTTGTACTACGTGCTCGGCCAGTACCCGGGTATCCAAGGGACACAGTCCAACATGTACGCTTCAGGGAGTCCCCTGGCGTTCAATCCCACAACCCTGGCTAGACCTGCGTCGGATTACACAGGCTCGTAGCAACTCCGGGCGATCCTCAGAACTCTTCGGCGAGCCGGGCAGCCACGGTCTCCAGACCTGCTGTCCGGCTCGCCTTCACCAGGATCGCCAAGTCCGATCCGCCGTCACCCAGCGCGTTGCGGATGGCAGAAAAGTCTTCCAAAGGGTCAGATCCGTATTCGTCGGTCCCGACGGCGAGCACCTCAACTCCAAGGTCCTTGGCCAGTTGGGCTATGGCGCGATGTTCGGCGGGGCTGGAGACTCCAAGCTCCGCCATCGGTCCGAGAATGGCGACCATTCGCTTCGCCTTTAGGTCTCGAAGTGCCGCCAGCGCAGCCGCCATAGACTCTGGGTTGGCGTTGTAGGAGTCGTTGATGAGCATGGCGCCGCTTGCGGTGCGGTGAAACTCCATGCGAAACGCCGATATATGGGCAGTCCTGACAGCCTCTGCGGCTTCGGCAAGGTCGACGCCTACCACCGCCGCGACGCTGAGAGCGGCCGTTGCATTCGACACTTGGTGAGCCCCGCGAGTTTCGAGTTTCACCTCCAGGGACCCCCACGGCGAGCGCAGGTCAAAAGTCGGGCGTAGCTCGCTGTCCAAGCGAATGTTGTCGGCTAGGACGTCGACATTCGAGTCTGCCAGGGGGCTTGCTGTGGTCGCGTAGAGTAGGGGCCTGGCAGCGGTCTTGGCGGCCATCGCCTTGACCCGTTCATAGTCGGCGTTGAGCACTGCGACACCGCTGGACGGCAGAGCTGCTACCAGTTCGGACTTGGCCCGAGCTACACCGTCGAGATCTCCAAGCATCTCGATGTGGGCCTTGGCTACTGCAGTGACGACCCCGACGTCGGGACGGGCGACCTCGCACAGCTTCGCTATGTGGCCGTGGCCTCTGGCACCCATCTCCAACACTGCGACGTCACATCCGTCCGGGGCGTTCGCCAGGGTAAGCGGCAGCCCGAGCTCGTTGTTGTAAGAGCGGGGACTTGCAGCCACTGTCATGGCCGCGCCGATCGCAGCCGCAGCGAGATCCTTCGTGGACGTCTTACCCACCGACCCGGTGATACCGACCACCGGACCGCTAAGGCGGCTACGCGCCGCCCGGCCGATCGCGGTCAGAGCTTGTGCCGTGTCGGCAACCTCTATCACAGCGACCCCGTTCTCAGCGGGTGCCTTGAACCTCCCCGACTCCACCAGCACCGCCTGCGCTCCGGCCGCCAAAGCAGCCTCGACGAAGTCATGACCGTCCCTTTCGGCTCTTATCGCCACGAAAAGCTGGCCCGCCAGCAAGCTTCTCGTGTCGATCGATACTCCGCTTGTCCCCCGCGAAGGATCCCCGCTCCCCCGCCCAGGTTCCCAGCTCAGACTTCCGCCGGTAGCTTCGACCAGCTCGCTCAAGGTCCATCTCATACCATCGATCATGCCAGGCATCGATCCCGGCAGCTAAAAGCTAACCTGTAGCTCGGTGAGCGACGCTATGGCCTGCACGACGCGCCCGGCGCGACGATGAGCGTGACGAAGACACTGCTCGTGGTCATCTACGGCGGGCGTTCAGCAGAGCACGAAGTCTCGTGCGTCTCAGCCCTAAACGTTGCCTCGGCCGTCGACCCTCGACGATATGAGCTCAAGGTAATAGGTATCACGACCGCGGGAGCCTGGTTGGACGCCACCGAAGCGGCGATTGCCGCCGCGGCAGGCGGGGCCGCGACCCTACCCTCGCCTGACTCCCTTGCGCAGCCCGCAGCAACAACCCTCTCCGGAAGCCCCGGAGAGGGAGCCGCTCCAATACTGCGGCCGGATTTGCTTGCGGGCCCGCCTGCGATCCCAACGGACTTGGCGTCAGTGCTACCAGGTGACTCCGGACCTGGCGAAAGGCGCCGGCGGACCGTGGTCCTGCCGCTCTTACACGGGCCGATGGGAGAAGACGGGACCCTTCAGGGTCTTCTCGAACTGGCCGGGGTCGCCTACTGCGGTCCCGGAGTCGCCGGTTGCGCTGCTGCGATGGACAAGGGCCTGGCCAAGAGTCTCCTCGCCGCTGCGGGTCTCCCTCAGGCGCGCCACGTGTATCTCACCGAGACCGAGACCGAGACCGACCCGGCCGGCTGGATCGGCTCAGAGCTCGGCTGGCCTGTCTTCGTGAAACCGGCGAACATGGGCTCGTCAATCGGCATTTCCAAGGTCCGCCAGCCCGGCGACCTCGCAGCTGCCCTCGAAAAGGCTTTCCGCTACGACACTGCGGTAGTCATAGAGGAGAACGTGCAAGGCCGGGAGCTGGAAATTGGGGTTCTCGGCTGGCCGGAGCTTCGGGCCTCGTTACCCGGCGAGATAAAGCCGACCGGAGATTTCTACGACTACGACGACAAGTACGTTTCTGGGACAGCAGGCCTGGAGGTACCAGCCGGCGTCGACTCCGACGTGGCCGAGAAGATGGCCCAGCTCGCAGTGTTGGCGTGCCGGGCCCTGCGCGTCGACTCGATGGCACGGGTCGACTTCCTCTACGAAGCCGGCGGGAGAGGGTTGCTGATCAACGAGGTCAACGCGATCCCCGGTTTCACCCCTATCTCCATGTTCCCCAGGGTGTGGGAGGCCTCCGGGTTGTCGTACCGGGCGCTCATAGACGAGCTCGTCGACGACGCTTGGCGCCGTCACGAACGCAGGCTTCGCTTAGAGACCCGCCGGTAGCCGCCGACGTCGAGCCGGGCTCGGAGAGTCGCTCGCCTGCGACGAGGTCAGTTCAGACGACCCACCGCAAGAGGCTTGTGAGTGCTCTGCACCACCCCACCTGAAACCTCGGCGGTCACAGCCAACGCCACCAGGTCGCCCTCAGCTCTAAAAGGGACGACGCTCGGCGGCGTCGCTCCGACGAGACCGTAGGAGATCGTCTGGGTGCCCACGATGCCCCATAACTGGTAGGTGTCCGTCGCGGGCAGAGGGGAAAGGTTTATCGAGTACAGGTAGCCCTGCCCGCCCGGGAGTATGACCGCGTCGAGCTCGGGTCGACCGGCGGACGAGTCGAGGACGACTTTCCTGGCACCGGGAACGGCCAGAGCCCGGTCGACCTGGGCCATGGTCGGCTGGTCGCCCACCGCAGCCAGCTGACCGCTCAGATTGTTCACTCGCCCTTGGAGGTGTGCTACCGCTACCCCGAGGATAGCGACTACGACCGCAGCGGCAGCAAGACTACCCAAGCGCATCCACCGGTCACGGCCGGAACTCCTTGGACGGCTCCGCTGCCCGATCGAGGAACCACCACCAATGCGAGTCACACCTATCAGAGGGGTGGCCTGCAAGCCGTCTCGGTCAGGCTGGGCAGCGGAACGCTCTGGGTCGGGGCGGCCTGACACCGAGGGGTCGTCGCTCAACCCCGATGCGATTCGATCCCACAAACCCTCAGGGGCGCTTTGACCTGCGTAAGCCAGCAACCCGACCACTTCGAGGTGGTTGCGGAGCTCGTTCCTGCACTTCGGACACGTTTCGAGATGCAACTCGAGCGACTCTCGTTCGTCGGCATCTACTGCGTCAACTGCCAGAGCACCGAGGAGCTGCTCGGCTTCAGCGTGGGGGATCATTCTGGCCATGCCACGCTCGCAGACGTGTCGGCCAGAGCGAGGCGCATCCTCTTCAGGCCGTTCCTGATACGGCTTTTGACTGTGCCTTCAGGGGTGTCGAGCTCGGCTGCGACTTCCCGATAGGTGCGCCCACCGAAATAGGCGAGCTCGATAGCCCGTCTCTCCACTTCGGGCAGGTCCATTACGGCTTCCCTCACCTTTTCCGCTATCGCCAGATCCCAAACCTCGCGTTCCAGATCGTAGCCCGCCTCCGCTGTTTCTTGGACTTGACGCTGCTCCCTCGCCGAGCGGGCCCGGTCCGACCGGATCACGTCGACCGAGCGACCGTGCGTCTGGGCTAGCAGGAACGAACGTAGAGTACCCCGCTCAGGGTCGAACCTTTCGGGCTGGTTCCACAGCCTCAGGAAAATCTCCTGGACTATCTCCTCTGCACGTCCCGGGTCGCCCAGCAGCCGGCGCGACAAAGCGAACACGGCCCCGCCGTGACGGCGGTACACCTCGGCTAGAGCGTCATCCCGCCAGCGGCCTATCGCTACCACCAACGCTGCGTCACTCCAATCGGCTAAGGAACGAGACATTCCATCTGTTTCCGTAGCAGACCCAGCCGGCGGATGTCGTGGGCTGCCCGAGCCGGGTCTCAATCTGACCGCTCGACACTTGCCAGTTCGCAGACCTTCCTAAGCCATGTCGAGAAGCCAGGGTCGGCGCTTGAACGTAGCAAGGCCAGCGCAAGAGACTCGTCTCCGCTCGTCTTGAGGCGGCCGCGCATGAAAGCCACCGACGGCCGGAGTTGCCCGGAGAGGATCTTCCCGGCCTCGGAAGCGTCAACGCTCAAGGTCACGTCGGTTCCGGCGGGCGAACCGACGCCTCCCTCGGAGGGCTTGCCGTCCTGGTAGACCCAATAAAATGACACTTCGCGTCGCGAGGGGTAACCGACTTGCACGGTGACCGTCCCGTTCGCGCCCGGTGCATCAGGCAGAAGCGGGTAGCACTGTCCCACCTCGGCCGCCCAGCCGGGCAGGTCGGCGCCCGGTGAAGCCTTCTCCACCCGGCGGGCCTTACCAACCGCTTTCGGCACGGCCGCTGACCCGGCGCTCACGCCGCCTTCAACCACCGTGAGACCGGCTCGACAAGGCGACGTCGATCCCCGCGAAAAGGTCGTCGCCACCGCCGTGGCGTCCTGTCAGGTCGCGGGCCACCTCGTACTCCTCGAAGGGGTAGAGCCTGTCGGCGACCTCGGGCGGCAGCCCGAACCAGTGCGGGGAGTTCGGGTCTACCTGGGTGGCATGCGCCAGCAGGGCTTCACGAGTAACCGACGCCCGATCGGACACATCCACGGTGATCGTCGGCCGCCTAGGGTCGCTCGCTGCTACGTCGAACTCTTCGGCTTTGAGCATCCGGGCCATGCGCTCGTCGCTGAAAGGCGACTCCAAACCGAGCTCTAGGAACTTGTCGTGAGTCGCCCGCATCCGCTTGACCGACCACCGCACGTAACACAGCCTGGAAGGCTGCCACGCGTCGCCCCCATGGGGATACTTGTCCGGGTCGCCCGCAGCGTCGAAGGCGAGCTCGCTTATCTCGTTCACCCTCAAGTGGTCGGGATGGGGGTAGCCGCTCTGGTCCTGAGGGTAGGTGACTATCACTTGGGGGCGCTCACGCCGGATCACCTCGACTAGCCGGCCAACGGCCTCGTCGAGAGGAGCTGCGGCGAAGCAGCGGGGGTCGGTGTTCGCGGGCGACCCGGGCATGCCCGAGTCGCGGTAGCCGAGCATGACGACCTCGTCGTATCCGATGATTCGCGCCGCGCGATCCAGCTCCGAGCGCCGGATCGCTACCAGGTCGGCTCGCACGTCGTCGCGATCCATCGCAGGGTTGAGGATGTCGCCCTCCTCCCCTCCGGTGCAGGTGACCAGCACGGTACGCACCCCCGCGTCGTGGTATACGGCCACTGTCCCCGCGCCTTTGGACGCTTCGTCATCAGGGTGGGCGTGGACGGTCATAAGACAACTCGACATCTTTCCAGACTACGCTGTGAGAGCGTCATCGCAGCAGCTACGCCGGACACCGCAGCTTCGACGGGAGGGACGGATCCCAAGTGGGAGCGAGAATGCTAGAAGCCGCGTCGAGGCGCTCGGTGCCGCCCAGTAGCCGCAGCGCTCCAGCCCTCCCCCAGGGGCCCGTCCGAGCTCAAGCGCCGGCGCCGTGAACGAACGTCTAGACGACTTTCGGCGGGTGACAGCGGCCGCCGGGGGCCGGCTTTATGTCGGCACGGCCAGGGATGGCCTGTGCTTGGCCGACCCCCAACAGTCGGCTCTGATCCTCGGTCCGCCGAGGTCGGGCAAGACGTCGTGCCTCGCGGTTCCTAACGTGTTGCTTGCCTCCGGGCCGGTGATAGTAACCAGCACCAAGACCGACGTCCTGGCTGCGACGATCGCCCAGCGATCCCGGATCGGTAACTGCTGGCTGTTCGACCCTACGGGCTCTGTCGGGGCACCGCCGGGTGTGACACCCATTCGCTGGTCTCCGGTCGCTGCCGCTCGAACGTGGGACGAGTCTCTTGCCGTCGCCCGGTCCATGTCGGCTGCTGCTCGCCCTTCCGGGCGCCAAGGAGAGGCAGCTCACTGGACCGAGCGCTCCGAGGCCCTGTTGGCACCGTTGCTTCACGCGTCCTACCTGAGAGGATCAGGTATCGAGACGGTGCTTGGATGGGTTCTCCGCCACGATCTCGACGAACCCGCGACACTGCTCGGGTTAAATGGCGTGAAACTCGGCTCGGATGTCTTGGCGGGGCTCGCAGCGACCGACCCGCGCGAGATGTCCGGCATCTGGTCCTCCGCTGCTGGACTGCTAGCGGCGTACCGGTCGGAGCAGGTCCTGGACCGCGCCAGCCCGGTCAACTTCGACCCTTTCAGCCTCACCCGCAGCCGTGACACGGTGTATGTCTGCGCCCCAGCCCGCCACCAAGACCTCGTCGCTCCAGCGGTCGTCGCTATGCTCGACCAAGCCCGCTCGGGGTGCTACGCCTCGTGGAAACCTGGCGAGCCTCCCTTGACTATGGTCCTAGACGAGCTCGCCAACATCGCTCCGATCCCGGACCTTCCGGCGTTGGTCAGCGAGGGCGGCGGGCAGGGCCTTTTAACCTTGGGCTGCCTGCAGGACCTATCACAAGCCCGCCTGCGCTGGGGGGCTGTCGCAGAGGGCCTGTTGTCGTTGTTCGGGGCGAAGCTGATCATGGCGGGCATCGCTGACTTGGCGACGCTAGAAGTGGTGTCTCGTCTCGGCGGGGAGGTCGACGTTCCGGTTCGCAGCGTGACAAGGAGCCCTTTCTGGTCGGCGTCGAGGGGAGCGCCGAGCGTCACGTGGTCGTCTCAACGCCAACGGCGTCTCCCGGTCGACGCCGTCAACAGCCAGCCGCCGGGTACCGCACTTTTGATCTCAGGCTCCAAGCCGGCCGAGCGGGTCCTCCTACGACCGTGGTGGCAGATCGACATGATCAGAGATGCCTTGTCAAAGGGCGTCGACCGGGGCCGTATCCTCGGGGAATGAGGTGGAGAACGCTACCCGGCCGGGTCCCGCCGATCTCGATGGTCGCTACGGCTGCGTTGTCCGTCCAGCTCGGAGCGGCGTTGGCTACGAAGTTGTTCGCCGCTGTCGGCCCGCAGGGAGCTGTGACTTTAAGACTCGTCTTCGCCTGCTCGGTGATGCTACCTCTGACGCTGGTCACGCGTGGGGCGAAGGCTTTTCCCAGCCGCGACCGCCTGGGAATAGTCGTCCTGTTCGGATTGGATCTCGCTGCGATGAACCTGACCTTTTACGAGGCTATAGCCCGAATCCCTCTCGGCGTCGCAGTCACCGTGGAGTTCTCCGGGCCCCTGTGCCTGTCGCTGGTGGCCTCCCGGCGCCGCCCTGACGTCGTGTGGGCGTTCGCTGCTGGGGTTGGAGTGGCCTTGCTCGGCTCGGGGGTCGGTCCCCGACTGGACCCTGGGGGAGTCGTGTTCGCAGGCCTCGCAGGAGTCTTCTGGGCCGGCTACATCCTCGCTTCCAAGAAGGCGGGGAGAAGCTTCTCCTCTCTCGACGGCTTGTCCTGGGGGCTTTTCGTAGCTGCCGTGGTCGTGGCGCCATACGGTTTTGCGTCGAAAGGAGCGTCGATGCTTTCCTTGCGGGCGCTCGGCCTGGGCGCCGCGGTCGCTGCTCTTTCCTCGGTGCTCCCCTACAGCATCGACCTCATGACGCTGCGGCGGGTCAGCCCGCGCCACTTCGGTCTCATGCTCAGCTTGGGGCCCGCACTTGGGGCCCTCACCGGGCTAGTGGTCCTAGGGCAGGGCTTGAACGTCAGGGAGTGGATCGCACTTGGGATGGGCGCCGGCGCCAACGCTGGCAGTTCGCTGTCCTCGCCGCGACGAGGCGCCTCCACCGAGGCGCCTCAGGTCGGCAGTGAACTGGCTGCGTAGCAGACCACCGCGACCACGGTCAGCGCCACAGCGTCAACTCGACCCGGCCGCCTCGTCGTCGACGAGATCACGCCGACCCCACCCCGTGCGGTGATCGCTTCTGCCATCTCCCCGGAGCGACGTACAGAAACGGCTAGCGCGGCGACGAGAAGGTCGACCAGTTCCGACAGGCGACGTTCCAAGCCCGACCTCTTCAGTGCCTCCGGGCGCGGTCGGAGCTTGCGGGCCGCAAGCAGGGACCTCATCTCGCCGACCAGCAGCGGCAGGCTCCGCACGGCCAGGGAAACCGACGCTGCCATCTCATCCACGGGCATGCGCACAACACGAAACGGACGCATCAGCGTCGACACAGAAGGAGCGATGTCGGCCAGCGATGTCGTCCAGCCGAACACCGCCGCGCTCAGCAGCAGGAGAATCCCTACAGCTACGAAGCGGGTGTACGCGTCGAGGCCACCGAGGCCGATCCCAGTTCCTGCGAGGTGGACGACAGGGGACCCGCCGGCGATCGACGCTAGGGCACCCGCTAGCACGATCGCCAACCAGAACCACCTTGGCGGCCGGGGCCACGCGCCCCCAGGAATGCGAGCAACGAGGGTCGTGACAACCAGAAGTGACGTCAACAAGCCGAGGGAACCCCACGACGGGTAGTAGACAGCCGTGAAGCTCAACCCTCCCACACTTAGAAGTTTCGTTCCGGCCCACATGCGGTGCACGGGCGAGTCGATTTTCACCTCGCGGAGAAAGTTGACCTGGCTCCCTCTGTGCTCCGACTTCGAGGAGCGTTGCCGTGACAGCTGGAACATCAGCGAAGCGCCCCTCTCGAAGTGTCGGAAAGGACCCGCCCTGATCCTAGATGCACGACCCTTTCAGCGACCCTCTCAGTCCCTTCTAGGTCGTGGGATATGACCACCACGGTTACGCCGCTTTGTCGGCGCAGACCGCCGAGCACTTCTATGATCCCTTCCCGCCCGGCAGCGTCGAGCCCCGCCAGTGGTTCGTCGAGGACCAAGACCGACGGGTGGTTAGCTAGAAGGCCGGCCAGTGCGACCCTGCGCTGCTGACCGCCGCTGAGACCGTCGATCTTGCGATCGAATAGCTCGTAGGGGTCCAAGCCGACCTGTGCCAAAGCGGCGCGAGCGGCGGCGTCGTCCGTGGCTCCAGCTGCGAGGATGTCGGATCCCACGGTCGAGCGCTGGAGTTGCAGTCGGGCGTGCTGGAAAGCCAGAGCGACCGAGCCGACCGCTTCGAGGACGCAACGGTCACCTAATGTGACGGTTCCCTGGCTGGGACGGAGCAGGCCGGCCATAATCCACGCGAGGGTGGACTTGCCGGATCCGTTGTCGCCGACGACAAGCACGCCGTCTCCCGGTTCGAACGACAAGCTGACGTGGCTCAAAGCGTCGTTCGCCCACGGAGTCCTAGCGGCGTAGGTGTGACTGACGTCGACAACCTTCAACGGCTCGGGCCTGGCCGTCCGATGCGCAGAGGCGCCAACGTTGGTGCCGGCGTTCTCCCAGCCGCCTGCCGGCTGGCTGCCTTCGTCGAAGCCGTCGCTTACACGCCCCGCTTGCATCCGGTAGACCTGGTCGGCTACCCGTGCTTCTTCCGCCCGGTGCGTTACGTGCACGACCGTCGTAGCACCAGAGTCGCTCAGCGACCGCAGGAGGGCCGTAAGCTGTTTGCGGCCTTGGCCGTCGAGCATCGCCGTGGACTCGTCGGAGAGCAGCAGCCGTGGATTCCTTGCCATGGCCGCCGCCACGGCGAGCCGTTGGAGCTCACCTCCCGACAACCCCGAAGTCTCGCGTCCGCCCATTCCGGCGAGCCCGACCGACGCTAGGAGGCCTTCGACGTCCACCCCGTGGGCACTGGGAAGGCCCCATACGACGTCGTCTTCGACGCGCACGCCGAGGACCTGAGTCTCGGGGTGCTGCATGATCAGGGAAGTACCGCCTCTTTTGCCCAGACCGGCGGGACCGACGCGGGTGACGAGGCCGCTTGCGGGAGAGCGGCCCGCGAGGATACGCAGCAGGGTCGACTTCCCAGACCCATTGTCACCGACGAGGGCCACCATCAGATGCTCCCCGATCGACATGGACACGTCCTCAAGAGCCGGCTTCGCCGAGCCAGGGTAGGTGTAGCTGACGCTGTCGAGACGAACCGGAACCGGTCCGGGAGCCACTTCGCGACCTGCGGGACCGCTCGTGGCGGGTCTGGCGGGGTCGTCGAGTCTGGCGGGGTCGTCGAGGCGATCGTCGGCGTTGATCCACTCGAGACGGTCGAGGACCGGACCGAGGATCATCCATGCGACGAGAACGAGCCAGACGGTTCCCACGACGACAACGGCAAAGACCGTGACCCACCACAGTCGCAGGGCTGAGTCGACGAAGCTGTTGAGAGAAGCCACGACACCCCCTGGAGGAGCAGCGAGCTCCACTATCCGCCTCACTCCTACCCAGGTGTTTCGAAACTGGAGTACGGTCAGCTTGCGAAGCGATCCGAACAAGGCAAGGATACCGACGCTTGCCGCACCGAGGACCGGACCGATTACGGCCGTTCCCGCCACCAGCGACAAGGGGTTCCAGGTCCTGCGTTTCGCCACACCGACCAGGCCACCTACGGCGGCGCATTCCACGATGTTGGTTACCGCCCCTGTTCCGGCAACCAGGAAGCACAGGAGGGATGCGGTGAAGGTAGCAACCAGCAGAGCGCGAAGCCGGTGCCTATGGGCTACGACCCCGAGAGGAACCACTGCCATCGCTGCGATGACACCCAGGTGGGGGAGAAACCAGCCGGCCACTGTCAGTACCACCGCAAGCGCAGATAGGACTGATGCCGTCGCCAGCTCCAAGGGTCGAAGTGGACCTCGAAGCGGCTGAGGCCGCCCCAGACCCGTATTCCCGGCAGGCCGCCGAGCTCCGCTGCGGCTTTGCGAGTCGACGGTCACCGCTACAGCCTGCCACCGGCTTGGGACTTCCGGGTACCACCGCATCCCGCTATCATCTAGTTTGCCTTGCGAGACAAAGACGCTTCCCACGCAGACCTGGCTGTCGCCCGGGAGGAAGTAGCTCAAGCGTGCAGGGTCCTAGCATCGAGAAGTCTTTCGGATGGCTTCTTGGGCCACATAAGCCTGAGAGTCGGGGCAGAACGCATGCTCATCAGATGCAGGGGTCCGTACGAGCGCGGGTTGGCCTGGACCGAAGCCCAAGACGTGCGGCTCGTCACGCTTGACGGCTCGCAAGGAGCCGCTGGCGAGCTCGACGGCTGGAGGGCTCCCAGCGAGTTCCCGCTTCACGCCGAGGTGCTGCGGCACCGTAGCGACGTCGAGGCGGTGGTGCACGCCCACCCAGCGGCCGTCGTTGCCGCCGATCTCGCCGGCCTTCGTATCCGGCCGATAATCGGAGCCTTCGACATTCCCGGAGCGAAGCTGGCGGCCGGTGGCGTGCCGGTGTATCCGAGGTCAGCGTTGATTCGCAGCGGGACCCTCGCTCGGGAGATGCTCGACGCCATGGCCGCCAAGCCGGTCGTGATACTGCGCGGGCACGGGGTCACTGCGACCGGGGACAGTGTCGCCCAAGCGGTTCTAAGGGTTCTGTCGGTAAATGCGATCGCCAGAATGTCTTTGACGGTCGTCTCGGCCGGCGGAACTCTCAGGGACATCAGCGACGAGGACATGGCGGAGCTCCCGGACCTCGGATCGTCGCTCAACCTCGAGATCGCCTGGCGTCACGAGCTTGCACGGCTGCAGCAGAGCCCGGCCTCACCCGAATCGACCGAGTCCTAGAGTCCATCACGGTTGCGGCCGTGGGCGCGTGCGAGCTGACAGGGCCAGCAGGCACGGCGGAGTCGAAGGGCCGCAGCCCCTGCCATTCAGCGTTTTGGTGTAGCGTCCAGCGTCGAAGCACCGTCGGAAAACTATGAGGAGCATGTCGTGCCTTTAGTCGAGGTAACTCTTGTAGAAGGACGACCCCCTGAGCGCCTACGCGCTTTGATCAGCGGAGTCACCAAAGCCGTCGAGGAGACGATCGGCGCTCCTCGCGAGAGCGTCCGTGTCGTGTTGCGCGAAGTGCCACCGAGCCATTGGGCGGCCGGAGACGTCACCATCTCCGAAAGCCGGGGCCTACCGACGCCGACCGATTAGAGCTGCCCAAACTGAGAGCTCCGCCGGCGAAGCCGTCGCGGGGCGAGCAGGCGACCATGCGTAGTCCGGCCCCATCGTGTTCACTTCCACTCGCCAAGCGGCGGTGTCGCCAGGACCTGCGATCGGTTCGGGGGGCACGGGCCGCCAAGCCGGTGACGCTGCACGTGTCGGGCGAAGACCCGATTCGCGCTCCGGACGAACTGGGCGGTTCCGTCGGGGAGTTTGCACGCCCCTCTCCCGGTTACCATCATCGACCACCTTTCAACCGATTGGAGCGCCCGACCGGTCCGCTCCCCCGCCGCTAGCTGAGCGTAAGCCCCTGCAATGGCGGGCAGGCCGTTGGCGCAGGGCCCGCACTGTCCAGCCGAGTTCGCAGCCAGCCAGCTAAGCACTGCCGATACCTCCTGGATCGGGCAGTGCCGCTCCGGCAGCACAGCCAGCAGCCCGCACCCCGGAGAAGCCCCCAAAGAGCCGAGAGAAGCCCGAGAGAAGCGAAGCGTCAGCGTGTCAGGGAGACTCAACCATGTCCCGAAATACCCTCCGATCAGCACACCGGACGCTTCTTGGAGACCGGCCTCGCCGAGCAACGCCGCTAGAGGCGCTCCGAACGGTCGTTCGTACACCCCCGGCTTGTCGACGGCTCCCCGGACGGTGATCAACGCTGTACCCGGGTCGTCATCCGTGCCCGCCAGGCGGTAGGCACCGGCGCCGTGGCGGGCGATCAGGGCTATGTTTGCAAGGGTCTCGACGTTGTCAAGCAGGGTCGGCATCCCCTGGACTCCCCTCTCCGAGGGACGTGGAGGAGCGAAAGTAGGCCGGGCTTCACCCCCGCTCAGCCACGACACCAGGGCGGTCTCCTCGCCCGCCACGTACCTGGACGGCGTGAGAGCTATTTCCACTCCGATCGGATCCCACCGGGCGCGTTCTGAGATCGCTTTGCGTGCCGCCACTACTGTCTCGCCGTCCCGGCGATCGATGCACAGAACCGCTCTGGCAGCCCCGAGCGCCACGGACGCCGCGATCATGCCGTCCAAGACCAGGTGAGGTGACGAGCGCAACAGCACCTTGTCCTTGGCGGACGCCGGCTCGCCCTCCGTCGCGTTTGCTACCACGACGGGTGCTTGGCGGCGCGAGTTCTCCGCCACCGACTGCATCTTTATGGCCGTGGGAAAGCCCGCCCCACCGCGGCCGCGCAAGCCGGCGGAGCGAACCTCGCTCAGCAACGACCCAACCCGTGACAGGGGGAGGCTCCCATGCCGGGCTAGATGGTCGGCCAACGTCGTAGCAGCCGGTCTCGTCAGAAGCCGCTGCCGGCCCGAACTCATCATCTTCGAGGCTTCTGGGGGGACAGTATCCATAGTCGGCACGTCTATCTTCGCGGGTTCGACAGGCATCGCGGGTTCGACAGGCATCGCGGGTTCGACAGGTCAGGAGCCTCCGGACACGACCGTAGGCGCCGCTGCGGACGATGATAGGGGTGACGAGGGGGCAAGCAGGGCGGAGCCCGACGACGAGCCGCTTGACGTGGCAGGCTTCGATGCTGACGCAATCGAGGAAGAGGACGACCCCGACGAGGTCTGCGAGGAAGATCCGCTCGTTGCGCTCGAAGCCGTTCCTGCCCCAGCCTGCGCGCTCGGACGACCGGGGAAGGAGCCTGCGGCCAGGACGGAGAAGATTGCGGTTACGCCGCCTGCGGCGGCGAGCATCCAACGGGTGATAGTCGACACTCTCGCCAAGCCGGCGTCGCGCGCTCTGGTGCGTGAATCGGTCATTGGCACCAGTCTCGGGTCGGCACCTAGGAGGCTGCCTAAGCGAAGCTTGGAATAGCCTGTGAAGACCCTTTGGGATGGGGCCGATCCGGTACCGACTGCCCGCCAGACGCCCCGATGATACCTGCTCGTGGTTGGCCTACCGGAAGTCTCTCGACGTGAGGATAGCCGAAGTCTCGAAATTGAGGCTTTCGATTCGTTCGGCTACCACGTTTGTCACCGATTCGACTCTCTCTAACCTACCGCTGACCACTAAGGCGGGACTGGATCGAAGCACGTTTCGGTAGCGCACCCATACGCCCGGCGAGCAGACCACGTTCATGAGTCCCGTCTCGTCTTCGAGGTTTATAAAAGTTACCCCTTGGGCGGTAGCGGGCCGCTGACGGTGTGTCACCACGCCAGCTACTTTCACCTTCTGACCGGCTTGCAGATCCCCCAATCCCGAGGATGTCACAACGCCCGCCACTCTTAGGGTTGACCGCAGGAACTGCGTCGGATAGCTGTCAGACGAAATGCCCGTAGCCCACAGATCGGCCCAGTTGAGTTGTTCCGGTGTCATATCCTGCAGCGCCGGTGCGCCAAACCCGGTGGTAATACCTTCTAGGCGGGCAGTGCCGTCCCTGGATGTTCCAGCTGATGCTAGCGCCCCGGCCCCCCACAGGGCTTCGCGCCGGGTTACCCCCAGACTGTCAAAAGCCCCGGCGGTGGCGAGAGTCTCCGCTCTCGTACGGTCCAAGTCGCTTCGAGTCAGAAAGTCCTCCATGTCCCGGTACGGTTGACCTGCGACTATGCGCTGCGCTGCTTGCACACCTAACCCTTTGACATAGCTGAGACCCAGGCGCACCGCCGCACCGCCGAGACTCGAAGGAGATGGCTCCAGCGCCGAAAAGACCCGGCTGACGTTCACGTCAGAGCGCCTGACCTCCACCCCGTGACGACGGGCGTCGCCGACGATGGTCTGAGGAGACCAGAATCCCATCGGTTGGCCGTCGAGAAGGCCGGCGCAGAAAGCCGCCTGGTAGTGAAGTTTCAGCCACGCCGACGCATATACGAGGTATGCGAAGCTCACCGAATGGCTCTCGGGAAAACCGTAGTTGGCGAACGCCACCATCTTCTCCCAGATTGCGTCTGCGACCTCCCCGGCTATACCCCGCTCGGCCATGCCCTCATACAACCTAGAGCGCACCCGGTTCATCCTCTCCGCACTTCTCTTAGAACCCATGGCCTGTCGTAGCTGATCTGACTCTGCCGGGGTAAAACCGGCCACGTCGATCGCCATCTGCATCAACTGCTCTTGGAACAGCGGAACGCCAAGCGTCTTGGCCAGGCTTCTCTCCAACAGCGGGTGAAGATAGCTGACGGGCTCAGTTCCGTTACGACGACGTATGTATGGGTGAACCGAACCTCCTTGTATAGGACCCGGTCTGATCAGTGCAACCTCGACGACCAGGTCGTAAAAGCAGCGCGGTTTGAGACGAGGCAGGGTGGCCATCTGGGCGCGGCTCTCCACTTGGAACACCCCGACAGAGTCAGCGCGACACAGCATCTCATAGACCTCGTCTTCTTGGGACAGATCAGCCAGATCCACTTCGACCCCATAAAAATTTCTGACGTGATCGACGCTGTAGTGCAGAACACTCAGCATCCCAAGACCGAGCAGATCAAACTTGACCAGTCCCGCTGAAGCGCAGTCGTCCTTGTCCCACTGGACGACACTGCGTCCGGGCTTACGGGCCCATTCCACCGGGCACACTTCCGACACTGGACGGTCGCAGATGACCATGCCACCGGAGTGGATACCGAGATGGCGGGGAAAATGCTGGATCTGCGATGCCATGTCCATGACTCGGAGCGGGATTTGGTGCTCAACAGTCGCCGAAAGCGGCCCCCACGGGTCTACCTGTTTGGACCAAACGTCCAGCTGCCCGCTCGGAACTCCGAGCGCTCTGCCTACGTCGCGCACCGCTGAACGCGGACGGTAGGTGATCACATTGGCCACCTGTGCAGCTGCTCCTCTGCCGTAGCGGCGATAGACGTATTGGATCACCTCCTCCCGTCGGCCGCTTTCGATGTCCACGTCTATGTCAGGAGGGCCGTCTCGCTCCGGGGACAAGAAGCGCTCGAACAGAAGTCCCAGAGCGACGGCATCGACTTTTGTGATTCCCAGCGAATAGCAGACCGCCGAGTTGGCGGCCGATCCACGGCCTTGGCAGAAGATGTTCTGGGAACGGCAGAACTCCACGATGTCCCATACGATCAAGAAGTAGCCGGCGAAACCGAGCTGATCGATCATGTCCAGCTCGTGGTCGATCTGCGGCCAGGCTCCAAGATGGCGGGGAAGCCTGCGGGAACCGTATCGGCGGGTGGCACCTTGCTCTGTCAGGTGCCTTAACCAGCTCATTTCGCTGTGGCCGGACGGAACCGGCCATGGAGGCAACCGGGGTGCGACCAAGGCCAGGTCGAAGACGCACTCACTGGCCAGTTCGGCCGCCTTCTCCACTACACCCGGGTAACGCGAGAACCGGCGTGCCTGCTCAGCGCCGCTCCGCAGGCTCGCGGCCGGCGATGCCGGCATCCACCCGTCCATCTCGTCGAGGCTACGCCCGGCCCGAACGGCCGCGAGGAGTCCCTGAAGGCGGTGACGACCACGGTGGTGATAGTGAACGTTGTTCGTCGCAACCAAATCTGCTCCGGTACTGGCGGCTACCTCCACGAGAGCGTCGTTGCGGGCAGAGTCGATAGGATCGCCATGATCCCAAAGCTCGATCACCAAGTTGTCAGCGCCGAACAGGCTCTGCAGCCTGCGAAGCTCGCTTGTCGCACTCGACGGGCCGTGCTCCATTAGCATTTTGACCAGCGACCCTTTACGGCATCCGGTCAACACGAGCCAGTGCTTGCTCGAATCCTCGACTCGATTTCCCAAGGGCACGCCGGGAGAGACGAAATCAGGCTGGGCTCCGGCCCCTATAGCCGCCAGGGAGTCGACGTCAAGAGCAGGTTTTCCCTTCTCCCCTCCCCGAAGATGGGCGACTGATACAGCCCGGCACAGCCTGGTGTAGCCGATCGGGTCACGGGCCAACACCACCAGATGGTCGCCTTCGGGGTCCGCTATCCCCACCTGTGGACGACTCAAACCTATGGTCAGTTCCGCTCCGAACACAGTCGCCAAACCAACCGCTCGCGCCGCTTCAGCGAAACGCACCACGCCGTACATGCCGTCATGATCGGTCAAAGCCAATGCATCCAACCCCAACCTGCATGCCTGCTCTACCAGCTCCTCAGGGTGGGAAGCCCCATCCAAGAAGCTGAAATTCGAGTGGCAGTGCAGTTCCGCGTACGAAACGGCCGACCGACCCGTGCGCGCCATGGCTTCGAGCCCGGAAGGAGGCTGGTAAGAACCCCGCCTGTAAGACCACGCCGGGCTGTCACTGCCATCTCCCTGCTGCGAGAAAGGCCGCACGCGCCCCGACAGGGTGGCCTCAAGGGTTCTCCACGGTACCGGAGGGTTCGAATATCCCACTCCCCCATACTATCGAACATATGTTCTACGTCACATTGAGTCGCTTTGAGGGCTACCCGTATACTCCCCCAGTGGCCACCTTCACCTACAGAACCCAAGAGAGCTTCCTCCCCATCCCCAAGGGTGCCCTGAGAGTGGCCGTAAAAGACCTGATCGACATGGCCGGGGTGGTGACCACCCGGGGTTCCCGGGTGATAGCCGCATCCCATGCGCCCGCAACCAGCGACGCAGCCTGCCTGCTCGGGACAAGACAGGCTGTGGCCGACGGCACCGCCGTGATCGTGGGAAGGACGAACCTCCACGAGTTGGCTTACGGCGTCACCGGCATCAACCCATGGTACGAGACGCCCGTCAACCCGCTCGATCCGTCTTTGGCGCCTGGAGGCTCTTCGAGCGGGTCTGCCGTCGCTGTAGCCAACGGCGAGGCCGACGTCGCGTTCGGCAGCGATACAGGTGGGTCCATACGGATTCCGGCTGCCTGCTGTGGGGTGGTCGGGCTCAAGACGAGCTGGGGCAGGATCAGCCTAAAAGGCGTAGCACCATTAGCTCCATCGTTAGACACAGTCGGCCCGATGGGGTCGACGGTCGATGCCGTCGAAGCGGGAATGGCGCTCTTGGAGCCGGGTTTCAACTCGGTGAGCTGCCCGCCCCCTCTTCGAATCGGCCGGGTCCGTCTTCCTGCCCAGAGTCGGATCGATTCCGCCATCGACGCAGCAGTAGAGCGCTACTGCTCCACGACTGGGGCTGGGTACGTCGACCTCAGTTTGGCGGGATGGGAAAGAGCTACTTGGGCGGCAGCCACGATCCTCGACTCCGAAGCTTGGGGAGTTTACGCTCAGCTGTGGCGCGAACACTCCGGCGAGCTGTCCCCGGACGTAGCGGAGCGACTGGAGGCCGCCTCGAAGATACCCCCCGGCGATATAACTTCGGCCCAGGGGATCCGCTCCGAATGGGTCGAGGAGCTCAGAGAGACTTTCGCTCTTTTCGACGTCCTTATGCTCCCAGTCCTCTCGTCCCAGCCGCCACGCCTCGATGACGCCGCAGAATTAAAACGGATCCGCTATGTCAGCCCCTTCAATCTTGCCGGCATTCCCGCTCTGGCAATGCCCGTCTCGTCGACCTCGCTCGACATGCCGGCCGCCCACGCCACGCCGCCGAGCGTGCCTGCGTCCCTACAGATAGTCGGACCCCCCGGTGGCGAAGAGACCCTCCTGTCAGCAGGAAGATCCATCGAAAACGTCGCCGGCTGGACTGCCTACTGACTGCGACCGCCGGCTATGCCCACATCGGGGCGAGGCGCCGAGACAAGACAGGCCCGGTTTCCTAAAGTAAATAAGAAGTGACCACGACTTCCCAGCCCGCCGTCGACTCCGAGCCAACCGAGCTGGAAGGATCAGCCCAGTCGATCCGAAAAGCCCAGTCGATCCGAAAAGCCCAGTCGGAGTCCATCGCAGCCCGGGCACGCTACCGGATCGCCAGCGTGAGAACCAGGATCTCCGCTGGCCGCCCTCCGGTCTGGCTCGAGGCGACTTTCATCGTCTGGCTTCTTTGGATTTACGACGCCATAAACAACCTGTCGCCCCTTCGAATAGCGGCGGCGCACTCCAACTCGGCTTCCTTCCTTCACTTGGAGAAGATCCTCCACCTAGATCCCGAAGAAGCCATGGACCACTGGCTCGCCAACCATCACACCCTGGCGGTCATCGTCGCCAACTACTACGACAACGCCCATTTCGTGGTCACCTTGGCTGCATTAGGCATCTTGTGGTGGAAGCGGGCTGATCTCTACCGGCCGTTACGCAACGCCATGATCCTGGCGAACCTGATGGGAATGGCCGTCTTCTGGATCTTTCCAAGCGATCCTCCGAGGCTGTTCGACCCCAAAGTCTACATCGACGTAGTTGCCCTCACCCACGCCTTTGGTTCTTGGCACGCAGGAACCCTCGCCACTGCAGCCAACCAACTTGCTGCCATGCCTTCGCTGCACATGAGCTGGGCGGTATGGTCCGCTTTGGTCTTCTGGCGGATGCTCCCTCCCAGCTGGTGGCGCAACCTTGTCTGGGCCTACCCGGCCATGACCGCCTACGCGGTGCTCGCCACGGGCAACCATTTCTTAGCGGACGTTATCGCGGGCGTGTTGAACTTGATCCTGGCTGTGATCATCGCTGATTGGTGGCAGCGGCGTTGCGATACCCGCAGGGGTCTACGCTTGGGCGCTGTTCGTCTAGATCAGGCGTAGGTCGCTTCGAGCCACCACCGGGTGGACTCCCTGGACAGCAGGTACGCGTCCCCGCCAGCCACGACCACCTGCATCCTCGCTTGACGGCGCCCACCGTCGTCGGACCACCACCTCTCTTCGACCGGCCAAGGTCCGGCCCATCCGACCAAAGGACGTGGCGCCGCACCTGCGAATACCACGAAACCCGGAGAACGGTCGAGCAACCCTGAGGCGTCAACACAAACCGGCAGCCCTTGATCGTCTAGAAGTTCCGCTTCCAGTCGAGGCAGGTGGACCAAAGCCGGTGATGGGCGAGGAAGGCGTCCCGGCCAGGGACGAGGGGACCTGCTGGTTCTCGGAGCACCCCATGAGACCGCCTGGTAGCGTTCCCCTAAACCTCTTCCCTCTCCGAAGCCGACAGCTTTGACTTCCCCAGGACCCAGGATGGCCTGAACTCGCGCTATGGACCGTGATGCTCGAAGATCTCGACCTGAGGGCGCTCCCCATAGGTCGAGTTGAAGCCCACTCTCAGGACGGACCTCTTCGGGAGTGACCTTGACCAAGACGACGCCGGGCGTGGACCCCAGTTCCGACGGCGTCCACGAACCCACAGTATCCCCGGAGGCCCGAGACCTCGAAGCTGTCTTTTTGTCCTCGCGCTTGGAAAGCCACCCTTCGATCTGCCAGCGCGCCCTCTCCGCAAGAGCGGAAGAATCGAAAGCTTCTTCGTGGCGCCAGTGACGCAGCGAACTGTCCCCTTGGTCCGTGTGAGCTTCGATAGTCGCAGCGACTAGAACCAGTCCCGCTGAACGGAGACGCTCCAGGAGACCGTCGGAGAGAGACTTGACCGCAAAGCTGACAGCGTCCATCTTCACCTCGGGGGGGTCCATCTCCCACGAGACGCTCATGTCTGGTGGCGCAGTTCGCGCTTGGAGCAAAAAATCGTCCAGCCCTCGAGCGAGACGGTGGGCGGCTATCCCCTGCGAGCCGAAACGGGCCAGCACGTCAGCCCCAGGCAGGGATGCCAGTTCGGAGAAAGTTCTGATACCGAGACGCTTGAGGAGATCCACCAGATCCTCGTATCCCCCACCCAGCGACTCGAGGGGCAACGGTCCCAACCATCTTCTGGTCTTGCCCGCCGGTATGATCCTGACCCCGCCTTGCGACCTTCCAGTATCCTCGTCCAACCCGCCGGCCGCCAAATGCGCTGCGAAAAAGCCGTCCGCTATTCCTACCCAACACCCTTCGGCGCCAGCTGCTTTTTCCGCCTCTGAGCGCACCCGACCGGCTAGAGCTTCGTCGCCCCCGTAGAAGCGCGAAGGCCCTCTGCTGGACAGTGCCACAGCTCCCGCAGCGAGAACCTGAACAGATGGCGCCAGGGCCTCAACGGCCACCACGACAGGCTCCCAGGCCCGGACGTCACGACTCGGGTCGACTTCCGACACCTTCGGCCAGTCTGGCCATCTCAACACCAAGACACGATCCGGCCGGTCTGCATCAGGACCTTTCGGCGCCCCCCGGCTGATTCCACCGGCCTCCTGTGACCTCATCGTGGGAGGTCGACTCGAAAAGTGCCGATCGGTGGGCGTCTTCTCTCATGCGAAGCCTCCGGACCGAAGCGCAACGGAGAAGGCGGAAGCCATAAGGTCCGACGAAGAGAACGGCCCCTGGCCCGACGTCCGGCCAGTCGTATATCCATCCTCCTCCCGCCCAGGCAACCATATCCACCCTCCGGGCCTTCCCAGTTGGAGGACAGCACCGTTACCACAAAGTCCGGTGACTCCGGCCAATCCGCCGGGTCCATGAGCACCACCACGGAGCCTCTCTGCCTGGCCCGAGCAGCCAGACGTCGCGCCATCTCTCGGGATACCGAGGAGCACGGGGAAGTAAGAACCATGTCGAAACCGTCGATCAGCGCCGCCATGACGTCTACCCACCGGGACCCAGGGCTGGGAACCATCACCAACCTCTCCAGGTCCACGCCTAGTTCCTCAGCTGCCGCCAAGCCGAGTGAAGCCAGACCACAGACCGCCACCCATCCCCGGCTCTTGGTGACCTCCCCCGCCAACGTCAAGGCCACGGAGAAGCCACCGGATGCGGCTGTGACCCCCAAGAAAGCGCCCTTCGGTATGCCTCCCTCGGGGAAAAGTTCTCCCAGAGGACCGGCAACGGCCAGCATCGAAGAAGAGCCAGCCCTAAAAACCCCAAGCCTGTCGACTCCCCTAGAGACCAGATCCTCCAGCGTCGGAGACAGGACCGTGCTACCCGACAAGGCCGGAGCCACAGCAGAAACGCCTGATGCATCCACGCCCATACTGTAGTGAGATTCCCAACAAGACACGAACACATGTTCGACTCTGTTGGCTCAGCGCGTGACTCCCTCCCTGCGCGCCGCTTCGGCTACGGACGCTGCCACAGAGCCTGCGATGCCTGGAGCGAAGACGCTGGGGACTATCTCCCGAGCCGACAAGGATTCGTCGGGAACGGCGGCGGCGATAGCCTCTGCCGCCGCGAGTTTCATGCCTTCGGTGATCGATGTCGCCCCACAGTCAAGGGCTCCTCGGAAAATCCCCGGGAAGCACAGGACATTGTTGATCTGGTTCGGATAGTCGCTGCGGCCTGTAGCCATGACGCCAACCACGCCCTCAGCTTCTTCGGGGAGCACTTCGGGTACAGGATTTGCCAACGCGAACACAATGCTGTCGCTCGCCATGGCCTCGAGATCCTTACGACCCAACAGCCTCGGCCCGCTGACTCCTATGAAGACGTCGGCTCCCACCAGGACCTCGCGCAGACTACCTGAACGCCCCGCACGGTTAGAGTGCTCGGCGAGCCACGCCATAGCCGGGTTCAAGCCCTCCATGCCTTTGTGAATAGCCCCCATACGGTCTACGGCCACGACATCAGATACTCCAGCCGACAGGAGGATCTTGGTTATAGCCATCCCAGCTGCTCCCGCGCCGGAGAGGACGACCCTCAGATCAGCAAGATCTTTGGCCACCACTTTGCAAGCATTCGTCAAAGCCGCGAGCACCACGACCGCAGTGCCGTGCTGGTCGTCGTGGAATACCGGTATAGAGAGGGTCTCGCCTAGACGACGTTCGACTTCGAAGCAGTGCGGGGCTGCGATGTCTTCCAAGTTGATCCCACCGAACATTGGTTCCATCCGCCTCACCGTCTCCACGATCTCCTCGGGGGACGAAACTTCGAGGCACACCGGGACGGCGTTGATGCCTGCAAGCGTCTTGAAGAGCATCGCCTTGCCCTCCATCACCGGCATGGCAGCCCGGGGACCTATGTTTCCGAGCCCGAGAACTGCAGTGCCGTCGGTGACAACTGCCACGGTGTTGCCTTTCATGGTGTATCTGTGAGCGAGCTCAGGCTGTTGCGCTATGGCACTGCAAACACGAGCGACACCTGGCGTATAGGCCATCGCCAAGCCGTCACGATCTTTTAAGGGCATTTTGGAGTTTATAGTGAGCTTTCCCCCCAAATGAGCGGCGAAAGTCCTGTCCTCGACCTCCTCGACATCGATTCCTTCAACCGCTCTGGCCGCCTTCTCGACCAGCGCTGCGTGCTCCTCAGAATCACAGAACACGACCAGGTCACGAGTGATCGTAGGGCCACCGCTGCCGACAATGTCTATCCCCACCAGGCTGCCCCCAACAGTCCCGATAGCCGTTGCCAACGAGGCGAACTCTCCAGGTTGGTTGGGGATCTTGGCGCGGATGCGCAGTGAGAAAGCAGCAGAAGGTGTTGGCATACCTTGAAGGATAAAGAGAAATTCTTTGCTTCGGAAATTTTTTTGGATATCCGGTCGACACTTCTTGCGTATGTGGCGAATGACACATATCCTTATCTGACAAGAGGGGGCGTTCGGGCGAGGTCCGGCCTCGGGCCCCCTGGGGGAGGGCCGGACCGGCCTCGGCCCGGACGGATCCTCCCGGAAATAACAACCATCAGGGGCCCTGCGGCGCCAACTTCTGCGTTAGGCGCCAGCCGCTGCCCTACGCTCAGTTGCCTCGTCGTTCACAACGTGGCGACCTGCTGTGACCTTGTCCACGTGGCCAGGATTCTTCGGGGCCGAGCACGTCCACGGTCGATTCGCATGTCCCGGATCGATCCGAAACCACCCCACGAACGAACCTTCCCCCGGACGCGACGAAGGACCGGCAGGGGGGAGGCCGGTCCTTCGCGCTACGGCTCGAGGGGCGGGGGGGGACCGCCCCGAGCGACATTGATCATTATGGCACAAGCTGACCCCACCACGCAAGTGACATCAGTCACATACCTGCTCAGAGGGTCGATCTGCCCTGAAATCGTCTGGCCAAGCCGTCAGGGAGGAGCTCTAACAAGCTTCCTTCGGAGGAGAGTTCTGCGGAGACGGCGTGCTTTGGGCAACTGCGCTGCTCACGTCCTGTGAGGCAATGCGCTCCAGGATGGGAATGGCGCGACCGAGAACTTCTATCTCCTCTTGGGAAAGAGCCGCTATCCGAGCCGAGATGAAAGCGTCGCCACGCCTCCGGTTTCCTTCGACAATCTCCATCCCGGACTGACTGAGAGCGACCCTCGTGACTCGACGGTCTCCGGGATCGGATCTACGCTCCAGCCACCCGTTCTCCTCTAGGCGGGCCGCGATCCGGGTCATGGACGGCGGGGCCACCCGCTCCAGCGCCGCCAGCTCCCCGAGGGTCACTTCGCCGTGTCGGGCGACGACGGTCATCGCTGACATCTGGGAGAGCGTCACTCCTCCTGGCGAGGCTACCTGGCGGAGCCTACGCGACAACCTCAGCACGGCCAAGCGCAACGCTCCCCCCATCTCGGCGGGCACCTGAGCCGTCATGAGCTTCGAATCTACCGGAGTGCAAGCTCCGGTACCGCCATGACCACGAGGCTTCCACCGGCGACTTCAAAGCTAGACCTGCAGTGCGCGACCGACTCCCGAGATGACACGATATGGGTGTGACCATGCGAGAAGACTGCCGGCACTTCCAAAGCCGGACCTACGATTCAGGCGAAGTAGCGCGTTTTTGTGTTAAGAACCTGGCGCCCGAAGCCCCTTGGCGCTGCCCGGACAACTGCACCAGCTACCAGCGCGACATCATCGACGGTTCCTTCGTCGTAGGGTCTCTCAGGCGGCCGGCGGTCGAGGAGGAGCCCGACGAACCTGCAGGAGACGTCACCGCGCTGCTCGACGAAGCGAGCTCCATCGTGACCGCCGCAGGTCCGGAGATCCTTCAAGAGGTCGAGACGGCGAGAAACGCCCGAAAATGGTGGCAGGTCTGGAAGCGCGGAGGTGAGGACGGATTTCACCTGAGCAACCGCTGAAGCCAGCCGACCTCTGAAGCCAACCGACCCTCGAAGCCAAGCCCGCATTGCTAGGTTCCCACGAACGTGACCAACACGCACCGTCCCAAGCACAACGCATGGTGACAACTCCACAGTCATCCCCGCTCGCGCGTAGTGCACTACGACCTTCCCGTCTCTCCACCTTGGCGTCTGTGCTTGTCATCGGCGCGCTTCTCGCCTCGTGCTCGAGCGGTCACAGCTCGGCCGCTCCCGCTTCAACAGTGCCGAACCTTCCCGGCGCCGCCACGACACTGCCAGTAGCGGGCACTGCCTCCAAGGTGGCGTCGCCGTTCAGCTGGAGCCGCTCCTCGTCCCCATCCCTTGCGATTGGGGGTGGGCCCAGCTCGACGCTTGCAGCCCTGATCGCACCGGAACCAGGAGGCAACTGGCACATCTACGGCACCGAGACGACGTCATCAGGGACTCAGACTCCTACAATCTGGTCCTCTCCTGACGGCCTCACCTGGAAAGCCAGACCATTGGACGGATCGGCACCTGCCGGCGCTGCCGGCGCTGTCGGCGCTGCAGCCTTCTACAACGGTGAGACGGTCGTCGTTGGATCTGTCGGCACCGGGACCTCCGAGCATGCGGCAGTATGGCTGTCAGCCGAGCCCGGAGCGCCCTTCAACAGTGTCGCGGTGAGCGCCCCAGCCGGGCCATCCGAGTTGTCGAGTGTCACCGCGGGTCCTCTCGGGTTCTTCGCCACCGGAACCGACAACGGCATATTCACCATGTGGTCTTCGGTATCGGGCCAGCAGTGGACCATCAACTCGGGGGCAGACCAAGCCGTCGACACAATCCCCGGGGCGCACGTCAACACGCTCGTCAGTATCGGGACCACGCTGTACGCGGGGGGATCCATTCCCGACGGCCCGACGACCCAGGCGGCCGTGTGGTCAACCCAGGACGGTCTGACCTGGAACCTGATCGGACGCTCGTCGAGAGCTTTCGCCTCTGAAGGCGACGAAGAGATCTTCTCGATAACCGCCCTGACACGAGGCCTGGTTGCGGTCGGAGCGGTCAACTTCGGCTCTGGATGGTTGCCGGCCTCGTGGATATCCCCCAACGGGATCAGCTGGAGCCCGCCGTCGACTGATTTCCCACTGACATCGTCAGCTGCGCCGTCGCGTTACGGTCCGTCGGGGGGGATGACTGCGTTCGACGTCGTGCAAGTCACCGGCAGCACCGGAGAAGACTCTCTCGTCGCGACCGGCGGAGGGCTCAACGGCCAAGGTGTATGGCGCTCGACAGACGGCTTGCACTGGTCATCGGTCGACCTCCCGGCTCGAGACGCTTCGCTTGGGGACTGGAGGGCCACAGCGGTGGGAGCAACCTACTCGACCACCGTAGTAGTAGATACGCTTCCGGGACAGCCCTACGTTCTAAGTTCCACCCTGAAAGGCTGGACGCAGCCTTCGTCGAACCCGGCCGTGTTCGGACCGGTGACACCGACGGCGGTACCTTTAGCCCTTCTTAAACTCCGCGGGCAACTGGTTTTGGACACCGACGATGTCCAGCTTCCTCAGTCGATCGGACCAGCGACGGTGTCACAGCAGACCCTCACCTCTCCCGACGCAAACAATTGGAATGCGCAAAGCCCGACATCTCCCTATCCCCAGTCGCTCCCGGCGGCCAACGCCGCCACTTTTCACTCCGCGAGTGGCTGGGTGGCGCTCGGGACCGGGTCGTCCGGCCTCGCCGAGACCTGGACCAGCTCCACGGGGACCTCATGGCAACTGAACGGCCTTCTCCAAAGGACCGCCAGTGGCTCCGCCACACCGACCATCAATGCGGTTTGCAGTTCGACTGCGAGCCCACCCACGCCAGCATCGACTACGACTACGACTACGACCACGTCGACTACGACCACGTCGACTACGACCCCCGAAGCCGCTCCCACGGTGCCCGTGACCGGAAAATCCCCATCGGCGGCGCTCCGAGCCGTGGAGGTGGCGGTAGGGTCAGAACCTCAGTCGACTCAGCCATCTGCCAACTCCTCCACTCTTGCGCCCGGTACCAAGGCCAGCATTTGGTATTCGACGAACGGGACGGAATGGACGAAGAGCTCCGTGAGCCCGGCTCCAGCGCAGGGCGCAACGGAGACCGTGACAGGGTGCATCAACGTCGGCGGCTCGTTCGTTGCTTTCGGAACGAGCACGGCATCCTCCGGCAGTCCCATTCCAGCCGTGTGGACCTCCGCCACCGGAGCGGACTGGTCGCGCTCGGAGATAGAAGGATTCGTGGCCGGATCGCCTAATCCGATCATCGCCATGGCTGCGAGCGGGATGTACCGGCTGGCTGTCGCAAATCCCGACCCGACGGCGTCTCCGAACGCCCCGGGGCCGACCTCGTCGAGCGCCGGCGTCGGCCCCGCTGCTTCAACGCCTACTGACGCAGGCCTTGGATCCCCTCTCGGTCTCGCACCGAGCGGTGCGGGACTGTGGGCCAGCACCGACTCCGGTCGTTCCTGGGAGCTCCTTCCCACTTATTCTGCACCCTGGTCCGACATGCAGGCAACGCAACTGGACTCGGTTGCCTTCCAGGCCGCAAAGGCGGTAGTCGTCGGGACTGTTGCCGGCGAGCTAGCGGTCTGGGTTGGTTCGGTAACGGCCGGAACCGCCGGCCAGCAGGCTCAGACCTCACCCTAAAAGCCCGAGTCGTTCCATAAAAGCCCAGCTGCGTCGGTGTATCGCCGAAGGGCCGTAGCCTAACAAGGCCATGGTGTGGCGAGCGCTGGGATACCCCTTGTTCGAGTCGAACTCGTAGGGCGGGTAGTCCGCAGCCGCGGCACGCATTAGCCGGTCACGCGACACCTTCGCGAGGATCGACGCTGCTGCTATCGACAAGCATGTGACATCACCCTTGACAATTGTGGTCGTCGGAACCACGCGAACGAAATCCCACGGGCCGTCCACAAGAGCATGATCCACGTCGACGCCAAGCCCCTCCAGTGCCCTTTGAGCGGCCTTCTGCTGGGCTTTAGCCATGCCGAAGGTATCGCACTCCTCGTGGCTGGCGAACCCGACGCTCCAAGCGGTGCACCAAGTTGCTACACGGTCGAAAAGCTCCTCCCGCCTTCGTTCGCTCAGGGCCTTCGAGTCTCTCACCCCATTGACCCGACTGCCGGTCGGCAGGATCACCGCCCCGACCGCCAAGGGCCCCGCCCACGCCCCACGACCGACTTCATCCAACCCTACGACGACGCGACAGCCGCGATCTTCCAAGCGCTGCTCGTGGCTCCGGGTGGGAACGAGCCGCCTGACGTTGCGGGAAGATGATCGCCCCATCGGCACTGTCAGGGTCCGCCCATACTGTCAGGGTCCGCCCACCGCTTTGTAGCGAAGCAGTAGTGCGCCGTCGCCTTCGCAGACAGCCTGGAGTGATAACGCGACGGGCGCGTAAGCCGATCCCTGGGCGAACCCGAGCCGACCGCATCCAGCTAGGAGCGGAGAAACCGTAACACACAACTCGTCCACGAGACCGGCACCGATAAGCGCGCCGAACAGCGTCGGACCGCCCTCGCAGACGATTCTGCCGAGTCCCCGGCTTCGTAGATGGGCGACCACGGACCTCAGGTCGACGTCTTGCGCTCCGACACCGACCACCTCGGCCACTCCCGACAGATCTCCCCGACGGGAGGCTTGACTGTCGGTGGTATAGACGATCACCGTGCCCTCAGAATCGAACAGTGGCGAAGCAGCGTCGAAGGTTGCGGCACCCGATACGACAGCTAGGCGCGGGACGCCCGTCTGACCGCGCGCTTCGCGCCTTGAACGCCTGTCAGCGCCCAGCTTCACAGGTCCGTAGTTCTCGGCACGGACGGTCCCCGCTCCGACTAGGACGACGTCTGCTACTGCGCGCATAGCCACGAAGGCCTCACGGTCAGCAGGAACTCCGAGCGGACCGCTCAGTCCGTCGACTTCGAGCGCCCCGTCCAGGGACGTGACCAAGTTCAGCCTCAAATGGACGTCGCTCGGGTGGAGGTAGAAGGCTTCAACGCTTTCAGGCGAGGTCAGAAGGCCTGCGCTGGGAAGAAGCTGGCGGATCACCGGCAGTACCGCCGGACAGCCAACGGCGACGGTGGCGGCAGCGGTTTCACACGAACAACACTAGACCACTGCCCCATCCGCCGGCCGGTCTGCCACGGCAGGACCTGACGCGGCCGGAACCGGACTCAACTGCCGGTCGACCTTGTGGAGTGATCACAGTTCTCTATCATGTGGCCATGAGCACCCCGGCCGTGCCCCGCCTCGACCGAGACGCGGTACTTATACCCGTCAAGGCTTTCGACCGGGCAAAACTCAGACTGGCAGCGGCCCTTACACCCCTTGAACGCAGGCGACTAGCAATCGAAATGGCCGCGCGAGTGGTGCGGTCAGCCTCCAAGCTTACCGTAGCGGTGGTCTGCGACGACGAGGAGGTCGCCGCTTGGGCTTCGGAGCTCGGAGCGCTCGTCTTGTGGGAACCCGGCAGGGGACTCAACGGTGCCGTCCAGTTCGGCTTCGAACGCTTGCGTTCCCTTGGCGTGGCTACAGTTGCTGTCGTGGCGAGCGATCTACCCTTAGCGGACGACATCGGATGGGTTACCCGGTTCCGGGGCATAACCCTCGTACCGGACCGTCGAGAGGACGGGACTAACGTCATATCAGTACCCCCAGGAGTGCCCTTCAGCTTCTCGTACGGTCCACAGTCGTTCAAGCGCCACAGGGCCGAGGCCCTTCGGGCAAACGTAGCCATCAGGGTCGTGCACGACTCGCCGCTCGCCTGGGACGTGGACGTCCCCGACGATCTCGGAGTCTTGACCCGATGAGCGACCCTAACTCCCACGGGGATTTCGCTGCCGCTCCGAGTGTGGACATCGACGTCCCCGACTGCGCTCTGGCTATAGGAGCTCACCCAGACGACATCGAGTTCGGCTGCGGAGGAACCCTCGCAAAGTGGGCTTTGGCGGGTTGTCGTATTCACCATTTCGTGTGCACGGACGGCTCGAAAGGTACCTGGGACCCACTTCGCCGCCGGGAAGATCTCGTCGCCGAGCGCAGAGCAGAGCAAATCCAAGCTTCCAAGATTCTCGGGGGCGAGGGACGGGTTACCTTCGGAGGGTGGGTCGACGGTGAACTTCAGTGCTCCCTCGTGGAGCGCAGCGCTGTCGCCAGGGAGATCCGCACCGTAAAACCCCAGGTGGTACTCGCCCACGACCCGTGGAAGCGCTACCGCCTTCACCCCGACCACCGCAACGCAGGATTCCTCGCAACCGACGGGATCGTAGCGGCGCGCGACCCGCTTTTCTTCCCTGAGCACGGCCTCTCGCCGCACAGACCGACAAGATTGCTCCTCTGGGAGGCGGACGCCCCTGATCACCTCGAGACGATAAGCGAGGTCGAGGGAGTAAAGCTGCAAGCCCTGCTAGCTCACCGAAGCCAGTTCCGCTCGACCATGGGCATCGACGACGCTGAGGAGGAGGACACCGTAGCCCAGTTCGCCGGGCGGATGCGCCAGCGCCACGCTGAGATCGGAGCCCGCTTCGGCCTCGCAGCGGCCGAGACCTTCAAGGTTATAGACCGACTCTGAGCCCTCTGACCGATCCCCCGGTCGCTAGAGCCGGGGGATCGGAGAGTGGATTCAGCTTGGTGGAAAACAAACAGGGCTTAATGACAAAAAGGCTGGCAGATGCAGACTGCGCCTTCTTGGTCGCCTGCGCGCCGCTTTCTTGGTCGCCTGCGCGCCCCGAACGGCCAGACAGCCCAAGCCCTCAGCGTTTCTTGGCGGCCTTAGCCGACTTCGCGGGGGCGACCGGCTTGGCGGGAGCGGCCGGCTTGGCGGCGGCCTTCGTGGGACGGACAGCTTTCACCGGGGAGGCCACCTTGGCAGCTGCTGCCTTCGACGAAGACGCAACCTTCGACGCACTAGACCGGCCGCTGGTGGCCGGTGCAGGGGCAGCAGCCTTCTTCGCTGCGGCGGACCGGGCCTTGGTGTTAAGCGCCAGCTTGAAAGCTGACGCCGGCTTGAAAGCCACAGACTTCGACGCCGGGACCTTCACCGTCGCTTGGGTCTGAGGGTTGCGGGCAATGCGCGGTCCGCGGGCCCTTGGATCGAAGGAGCCGAATCCGAAGATCGACACACGGTTTCCTGCTTTCACTTCGGCGATAATGGCAGCCGTGACAGCCTCGACGGCCGCCTCCGACTGCTTCTTGTCCAGCCCCGTCGAGGACTGAACTGCCTGGGCGAGCTCTGTTCTGTTCACTGCTACCTCCAGATAGGTGGGGAAGTTTCCCAGATATACAAGAGGTTTTCTGGCTCCAGGTCAAGTATTTCCCCGTCTGGGCAAGGAAAAAGTGCCTACATTGGCACGATGGAGACCGAACACGAGAGGCTGCGACAGGCGAACCGCGGAGAATTGCCTTGGAGGCGCTGGGGCCCCTACCTCTCGGAGCGGGCATGGGGGACGGTCCGCGAGGACTACTCGGCCGACGGAGATGCCTGGTCTTACCTGCCTTTCGAACAGGCTTCTTCAAAAGCTTTCCGCTGGAACGAGGACGGAATGGCCGGCATCTGCGACGATGAGCAGAACCTCTGCCTCGCTTTGTCGTTGTGGAACGGCAAAGACCCGGTGCTAAAAGAACGCCCTTTCGGCTTGACCAGCGAGCAAGGCAACCACGGCGAGGACGTGAAGGACTACTGGTGGTATCTCGACGCTACGCCCACCTCGTCGTGGCTGCGCTGGCGTTACCACTATCCCCAAGGTGAATTCCCTTACGCTCAGCTGCGCGACGTGAACCGGTCGCGAACCCGCCACGACCCTGAGTACGAGCTCATTGACACAGGAATCTTCGACGAGAACCGCTACTGGATCGTCGAGTGCACATGGGCGAAAGCAGGCCCGGAGGACATCCTGTGGAAGATCACGGCTCGTAACGCAGGACCCGATCCTGCGACTATCGATGTTCTGCCGACCGTCTGGTTCCGCAACACTTGGTCATGGACCCCCCAGGCCCAGAAGCCGGAACTGTCCCTGAGAGGGTCACGAGTAGTAGCCACGCATCCGACCCTCGGGGAGTGGCAACTCGCCTGGGACCACAACTCGCCTGCACTGTTTTGTGACAACGAGACCAACACAGCGAAGCTTTATAACAGTGCAGGCCCGTCCTGGCCTAAAGACGGCATCGCAGAACACGTTCTCAGGGCAGCCCCGACGGTCAACCCGCAAGGTCGAGGCACGAAAGTGTCGGTTCACCACCACTTCGACGTTCCATCCGGGGGGACTGTCGAAACCCGGCTGCGTTTCTGGAGGACCGGGGAAGGGGCCCGCCCAGCGCCGAGCGCCCAGGAAGGCGACCTCAACTTGTACTTCGACTCCGTCATGGACGCCAGAAAGTCCGAAGCTGACGCCTTCTACTCAGGAATACTACCTTCCAATACCACCGACGAAGAGAGGCTGGTGGCCCGCCAGGCTTCCGCAGGAATGCTGTGGTCCAAACAGTTCTTCCACTTCGACGTCGACAAGTGGCTCAAGGGAGACCCCACGGAGCCGCCCCCGCCCCCCGGACGGGGCGAGATCCGCAACGGCGACTGGACTCACCTCAATAATCGTGACGTCATATCCATGCCCGACCCTTGGGAATACCCCTGGTACGCGTCGTGGGATCTCGCATTTCACTGTGTTGCACTGGCCCACCTCGACGCTGAGTTCGCGAAACGCCAGTTGATACTGCTGTGCCGGGAATGGTACATGCACCCTAACGGTCAGCTTCCGGCATACGAGTGGAACTTCAGCGACGTGAACCCACCGGTGCAGGCGTGGGCAGCCCTGCGCGTCGCGGAGATAGACGCTCAGTCACGGGCGGAGCGGGGGGAGGACTCCTCCACCGACCACCAGTTCCTGGAACGGGTGTTCCACAAGCTCCTTCTCAACTTCACCTGGTGGGTCAATCGTAAAGACTCCGCCGGCAACAACGTCTTCGAGGGAGGCTTTCTCGGCCTGGACAACATCGGCCTGTTCGACAGGTCGAAACCTCTTCCCGTACCGGGACGCACCGAGCAGTCCGACGGCACCGCGTGGATGGCGATGTTCTGTCTGAACATGTTAGAGATGGCGATGCGTTTGGCCGTCGACGACCCCGTCTACGAGGACGTGGCGACCAAGTTCTTCGAGCATTTCACCTACATAGCCCATGCGATGGAAACCCAAGGCCTCTGGGACGACCAGGACGGCTTCTTCTACGACGTTCTCAGCCTCGACAGCGGCGACACGATACCCGTTAGGGTTCGCTCGATGGTCGGAGTCGTCGCCCTGTTCGCCGTGACCGTCATAGAGCCTTCCTACCTCGAAGCCCTACCTTCGTTCGCGAGACGCGTCGAATGGTTCCTCGACAACAAACCCGACTACGCCGAGCACGTCTCTCACATTTCCATCAAGGGCTCGGAGAATCGCCTGCTCCTCTCGGTAGTCGACCGCCAGAGCTTGAGGAAGGTGCTTTCGAGGGTGCTCGACGGTGAGGAGCTCCTCTCCGACCACGGAGTCCGGTCAGTTTCGAGATTCCACTTAGACCATCCGTTCCAGATCAGGATCGGGGGCACCGAAGCAACAGTCGACTACGAGCCTGGCGAGTCGACGAGCGGCCTCTTCGGCGGCAACTCCAACTGGCGAGGACCGGTATGGTTCCCTCTCAACTACTTACTCATCGAGTCACTCGACCGTTACGACACCTACTTCGGCGACGGCCTGAGCGTCGAGCACCCGGCGGGATCGGGCTCGGCGGCGTCGCTGCACGAAGTCGCCGACGACCTGTCGCGCCGGCTCGTATCGCTTTTCCTGCGCGGACCCGACGGGCGAAGGCCGGTGTTCGGCTCCTACGACAAGCTCCAAAGCGACCCTGAGTGGCGCGACATGATCCTGTTCCACGAGTACTTCCACGGGGACACCGGTGCAGGGCTCGGAGCCTCGCACCAGACTGGCTGGACTGGACTCGTCTTGGACCTTCTCGCCGATCGCAAGCTCGGCGGCCGAGGCTAGCGGGCGGGACCTCCGAGCACCGTACCCCTACCAGCGGGCACACCCGCTAGCCTGAAGGCCCGTGCGCAGGATAAAACGACTCACGTCGCCCACCGGCGCCGGTATTCCCATCCCCTCCCGGGATGCCCGCGTGCTGATCATCTCGGCCAGCATGGGGGCCGGTCATGACGGGGCGGCACGCAACCTCGCCAAGCAACTTCGCCTCGAAGGTCACGATGCCGTCGTCGAGGATTTCCTGACGAGCGCTCCCCTGCGCATCGGTTCAGCGCTGCGGTCGGGGTACGAGTTCGAGCTGAGGCACGTTCCGTCGGCTTACGAGGCCTCGTACCGCATGTGGTACAAAGTTCCCTGGCTCAGAGAGCTCGTCGGTTTCCTGGTCACCCTCCTGACTCGGAGGCGGGTGCTGAGTTGGGTATCCCGGTTCGAAGCCACCACGGTCGTCTCCACCTATCCGCTTGCGACGCTTTGCCTGGGTCGGCTGCGTCGCAAAGGGATCATCGACGTTCCGGTGGTGAACTTCATCACCGATTTCGGAGTGCACCCGTTGTGGGTCCACCCCGGCGTTGACGTAAACCTGACGATGCACGACGCGTGCGCCGAGGAAGCGACCCGCCTCTCGGGCCGCCCTAGCGTAGCGTGCGGGCCGGCGACGCCCGAGCGCTTCGACGTGTCACGCCTGCCCTCGAAATCCGACGCTAGGCGTCTACTAGGTTTAGAGGACTCCAAACGCGCCGTATTGGTGGTAGCCGGGTCCTGGGGTGTCGGTAGCGTTGTCGAAACCTGGGCGGAGATCACCTCCGACAGCCGCTTCTCGACAGTGGTCGTCTGCGGGCGCGACGAGAAACTCCGAGAGCGCGTCAGCCGATTGGTGAGCCACAAAGGCACCGGGTGCACAGTCCTCGGGTGGACCGACGACATGCCGGCCCTGATGGCCGCGTGTGACGTCTTGGTGGAGAACGCCGGTGGCCTCACCTCCTTCGAGGCTTTGCGCGCCGGCCTCCCGGTAGTCAGCTATCAGCCGATCGCCGGGCATGGCCGCCACAACACCCAGCGCATGCACGACGCCGGCGTCAGTACGCTCGCCGGTGACGTCGCTTCCCTCCACCGTGCGCTGGCGGAGTTGAGCGTCGAAGGCCCAGCGCGGCGCACGCAGGTTATGGCAGGGCAGGCGATCTTCAAAGCCGAGCCTGTCGACGCCATCCTCGCCGCCGACGGAGCGCCGGCCTACCGGCCGGTGCAGGTTCGTAAAGCGAAACGGGCGCTGCGCGTCACCATGGCCGGCCTGGTCGCGGCGGCCCTAGGATGGGCAGGTCTGACCTCCGGCGTCGCTATGGCCACGGAGGAAGGTGCCGGCGTCCTGCAGCCTCCACCCGGACCGCTCACCGTCGACTACCTGGGAGTTCGCCTGAGCACCCCTGAAGCGGCCGATCCGCTCATCACCGCAGACCTCTTCTCCTTGGACGCTACAGCCGTCGTCGGCGAGGCTACAGCGCTTCAAGCATCCAAGCAGCTCAGGCGGATCGTGGCTGAGGGGCTGACTGTGGACGACGGGGGCGCGAGCAGCGCCGGCTCCTACGGGCCGGTGAACCCCGGAACGCTTAACGGAGGGGCACCTTGGCAGCAGGCCTCGGCAGACGCCCGGGCGGCCGCTGCGATATCTGGCGCTGTCGGAGCGACCGTCACCCAGAGCGTTCCAGACCGGGGGCTCAACGCGTGGGATCTCATCCAGTCCGACGCCAACCACCTCAAGCTCGTAGTCGCGAACCGCGTTCTTCGCCCCGACTCTCAAGATCCAGTTATCAAGCTGGCGCCCCGGCAGGTCTACCTAGTCGACGGTCTCGACTCAACACCCCAGCAGCTCGACGCGTACCTCCGCCTGCTGCTGGCTCAGATGAGAGCGCAGGCTATCCTGCCGGCGCCGCTCAGCAGCCTCTCGTGACGTCCGGCACTGCCGCTCGTCGCATCACGCTGGCGATCGGAGCTGCGACGGCGGTCCATTTGGCACCCGGCGTCTTGGCGTGGAGGAGAGGGCGCTGTCGCGTGCTGCCGCGCCTGGCGGGTATTGGCCGTCTCGATCACGTCGCCTTGACTTTCGACGACGGCCCTCATCCTGTTTCAACCCCGCTGGTGTTAGACACCCTGGACAACCTCGGATGGCACGCCACCTTCTTCTGTCTGGGATCCGAGGCCCGCCGCCATCCCGAGACTCTTCGAGAGATAGCCCGGCGCGGTCACGAGCTCGCAATCCACGGTGAGACCCACAGGAGCCATCTGCTGCGCAGCGCCTTTGACGTCTCCCGGGACGTCATGTCGGCTCGCGACCTTATCGGAGAGCTCTCAGGACAGTCTCCTAGATGGTTCCGCCCGCCGTATGGGACTGTGGCAGCCTCTACTTTGGTGGCTGTGCGCCAAAGTGGGCTGGACCTCGTCTTGTGGTCGGCGTGGGGACGGGATTGGAAGGCCGGCCAGACCGGGCGAAGCGTCGCCGACGAGGTGGATCGGACCTCCACGGGGGGGGACACCGTGCTGCTTCACGACTCTGACATCACCTCCGCCGAGCGCAGCTGGGAAGCAACCGTGGCCAGCCTTGAAGTTCTCGCTGAGCGTTGGGAAGCCCGCGGGCTGGCGGTCGGCCCGCTGCGCGAGCACTTTTAGAGACGGGTACTACTTTGGGACGACCTGCGAGCACACGATTCGCACGACCGTTGAGCATCACAGTGGCCCGCGCTTTAACCTTTGGAACGGCTTGTACGCTCCTGTCCGCCTGCACCACAAGCCTTGGGCCTTCGGTCAAAGCAGCCCCAGTGCTGAACGTGGTCACGGCGGCATACCCCATCGCTGAAACGGTCAGCTTGATAGGCGGGTCGAAGGTGTCCGTGAACGATGTCGTACCCCCTGGCGACGACCCTTTGACCTACAAGCCGGGCGCTTCGCAGCGCTCAGCCATCGACAATGCCGGCCTCCTGATCGCCGTCGGAGGGGGATTCCTCCCAGCGACCGACACGTCCCCGGTCGCTCAAGGCAGGTCGTTGACGATGCTGGCTGCCCTCGACACGTCAGACCCGTACTTCTGGCTGGACCCGGCTCTGATGAACAAAGCGGTAACGGCCATCGCCAAGTCGATGGAAGCTGCCGACCCCCAAGCTGCACCACTATTCAAGGAGAACTCGGTCTCGCTTGGCGCCGAAGTCTCCTCGCTTGACAGCGACTTCACGCGAATCCTGTCGGCGTGCCCGGGGAAGCTCCTCATCGGTCCGGATCAGGCGTTCTCCTCGATGGCAACCGAATACGGACTTCAATCAAAAGTGGTCTCCCCGGACCCGGACCGAAGCCAGATCGACGCTCTGGCCGCCGCTGCTCACGAGTCGGCACCCGCAGCCATCTACAGCGAACCATGGGTGACCAACGCCGGAGTTGGCGCGGTAGCTACCGTCGCGCACGTGACGCTTCACTCCTTGGACACCCTCGTGGATCCCCCTCCCGGGGGATGGCCGAGCGGGGCTACATATTTCGCCTTGATGGAGCAAGACCTGGGAACTCTGAGCTCCGCTCTGGGATGTAACAACAACGAGCAATGACCGACCCCCTCGAAGTCGTGTCGTCGTGGCCTGGCACCCCGGCGGCCGGTTGGCGGGACGCCACCCGCGAATCCAAGGTCGGGCCGACCGACCGGGCGTTCCCCTGGGCGTCGGTGACCAAGGTGATATCTGCGATGGCCATCTGGGTAGCCGTCGAGGAAGGCACGGTAGGCTTAGAGGACCGGGTGGGCCCGCCGGGGGCGACACTGCGCCACCTTGTCTCGCACGCCTCGGGCATCGCCCCCGACGACGACCGGATCCTCGCCGATCCCGCGACGCGTAGGATCTACTCGAACCGGGGAATAGAGCTAGCCGCCGATCATCTCGCCCGCCGGGCGGCTATGCCCTTCGCAGACTATCTCCGCGAGGCTGTCCTCGAACCTCTCGCGATGACGGGCACCCAGCTGACTGGCTCTCCAGCGCACGGCGCCGAAGGCACCCTGGACGACCTGATAGCAGTAGGGTGCGAGCTTCTAACACCCACGTTGGTGTCAGCCGACACCCACCTCGTAGCTACAACGGTCAACTTCGAAGGTCTCGCGGGCGTCCTTCCCGGCTTCGGGTTCCATGCCCCCAACGACTGGGGGCTGGGAGTAGAAGTCCGAGGCGACAAGAACCCCCATTGGACGGGACGGGCTAACTCACCTGGGACCTTCGGGCATTTCGGTCGGAGCGGAGCGTTCGTCTGGGTCGATCCCGTGGCGGGTGTGACTTTGGGGGGACTGTCAGATCGCCAGTTCGGCCCGTGGGCCGTCGCCGCATGGCCCGACATCTCAGATAGGGTCCTCGCAGCGCTCGCCTAGGCGTCCTCAGCCGCTTTGAGCTCGCGAAACGCCGCTAGGGCCCTCGGCCCCCACACCGTCGCAGGACCGCCGCTCAGCACTATTGCCACGCCGATCGCTTCGGCTACTTCCTCCTCGGTCGCGCCGCGCCGGGCCGCGCCGCGGGCGTGGGACGCTATACAACCGTCGCACTGCCGGCTGACCGCCACCGCGATCCCTATCAGTTCCTTGGTCTTCGCCGGGAGCACCCCGTCGGCAAAGGCTGCCCTCTGCATGTTGGCGTAGGCCCCGATCACGTCGGGAATGTGCTCGCGAAGGTCACGTGCTGGTTGGCGAAGCTCTCCTAGAACCTCGTTCGGGTGGATCATTCCTGCTCCTCGCGATCTGGTGCCGTACCGTCGGCAACGTCAGCCTGTATTGTGCCTCCCCGAGCGGCTTCCGCGCGGGATTAGCCCTTCGCTCCAGCCGGCTCGCAAGCGCGCCGTCAACGACTCGAACAAGGACCCCACCAAGCCGTGAGACCTAAACCCTACACGCTCCTGGCGGCCGCGGCGGCGGTGACCCTCGGCGCATGCGGTTCGACCGCCGCGCCAAAGCTCTCCGCAACCGAGCTCTTGGCCAAGGCGGAGCAGACCGTGAACGCCACGAACAGCCTCCACTTCGTCCTCACGAGCTCTAACGTGTCGTCGAGCGGAACGAACCTCGTTGGCGGGAGCGGCGACCTGGAACGACCCGCCAGCATGCGAGGCTCGTTCAAGGTGACGATAAGCGGTTTCACCGCCACCGTGAAAGTAGCTGCCGTCGGGACGGTATTCGAAGCGGAGTTGCCATTGTCTAACTCGTTCAGCAAAACGAACCCCGCCGAGTTCGGCCTCGAAAACCCCGCCTCGCTTCTCAGCCCTTCCACCGGTTTGATCAGGCTATTGAACTTGGGATCGGGCGCTACCGTGGCCAGCCAGGAGCGTGTAGGCGGCGAGCTTCTCGACACCATCAGCTACCAGATTCCCGGCAAGGACGTGCCGGTGCTTCCCGACCAGAACCCCTCCAAGCCGGTCGACATGACAGTGGCGATAGACCCCTCCAACTTCCAGCTGAGGTCGGTGACCCTCGTAGGACCCCTAACGAGCGCAACGTCTAACTCAACGTACGTGGTCACGCTAAGCGACTACGGAGAGCACGTCACGGTCACGCTGCCTCCCACGTCTTGACCGTCGCTTCGTCACTTCAAGCAGTCTCCCGAGCGGACAGAACCCGGCTCGTCCTCGCGGCGCTCGGAGTGCTGATCGCCTCCTCTGACACCTACGTCGTCGTCGTGGCGCTTCCCAGCATCATGAACGGCGTCGGCATAGGCATCGACCATCTTCAGCGAGCCGCTCCGATCATCAGTGGCTTCTTGCTTGGCTACACGGCCGTCCTGCCGCTCATCGGACGGATCGCGGACATCGCAGGTACGACTGCTACGTTCAAATGGTGCCTCGTGGCGTTCGCGGCAGGGTCGGCGATCACCGCGACTTCGCACTCCCTCGCCGTGGTGGTCACAGGACGGGCGTTGCAAGGCGTCGGCGGGGGCGGGCTCATACCGGTTGCTCTCGCAATGGTCGCGTCGCGCTGGCCAGCGGATCGCAGGGGTGTGCCGCTCGGGATGATAGGCGCCGTGCAGGAGCTCGGTAGCCTGCTTGGGCCTCTCTACGGCGCAGCAGTAGTAGCCGTGTCGACGTGGCGGACGATCTTCTGGCTCAACCTGCCGATCGTCGCCGCCGTCGGAACGGCCTTGTGGCTCACCAACCGGCGTGACAGCAGCGTGGAGGCTCCCCTGGGACCCCTGGGTGGTGCTTGCGTCGGTGCGTCGCGCACGCGTGGGGAACCTTCAGCCGTTCTAGCAGGCGTTCCAGGAGCCGGGCGACGCCGCCTGGACCTCCCCGGCGCCGCCCTTGGGCTGGCCGGCTCAGCCGGGCTGCTAATCGGCTTGGACGCCCCGGCCAGCCTTGCCAACAGCGTCAGCTTCGGCGGCGCTTACGCACCGATGACTTCCGGTCCATGGGCGGGATTCACAACGCCGGTGGTGATCGTGTCCGCCGGCCTGCTAGGCCTGTTCACCCTTTGGGAGCTCCTCGCTCCGACGGGTACCGCCCGAATCATAGGAGCCCGAGGCGAGGGCCGGGTTCTCGCCCGGTCGGACCTTCCAGGGGCGTTGCTCCTGGCCGGGGTGCTGGCCTGCGTGGTCGTAGCCTTCTCAACTTCCGATCCCTCGACCCAGGTGCTCGCTTCGAGCACGCCGATCGTCGCACCGCTCGGCGTGGCACTCGCAGCAGGCTTCTGGTGGCGTCAACGCCACGCCGAGCACGCCTTGATCTCCAAGGGCAGCTTCTCCGCCAGGTCGGCTTGGGGGGCGCTGGCAGTCAACCTCTGGGTGGGTGCCGCCCTTATATCCGCCTTAGTGGACATACCACTTTTCGCCAGGTCCACTGTCTACCCGAATTCCGAAGTGGGAGCGTCGCTGGTTCTGGTCCGGTTCTTGGTGGCCGTGCCTGTGGGGGCCGCAGCCGGTGGATTCGCGTGTCGCGGTCGTCGCAGGGCACCCTACGTAGCCGCGTGCGGAATGCTCGTCTGCGCCGCGGCTTTCGTCGCCATGACGACCTGGTCGGCGGGCTCTCTCGGCGGCGGTGTCCGTCCGAGCGACTTCGAGTTGATCGCTTGCGGTTTCGGTTTCGGACTCGCGATAGCCCCCGTCAACGTTGCGATCCTAGGTGCGGTGACCGAGAACTACCACGCTTTGGCGAGCGCGCTGGCCGTAGTAGCGAGAACCGTCGGCATGCTCGTAGGGCTTTCGGCTCTCACAGCGGTAGCCCTCCACCGTTTCTATCTGGCGGAGGCGCACATACCGTCGCCGTTCGTGTCTTGCCCAAAGAACCCGGAGAACTGCCCCGCGTTCAACTCTGCCACCACGAACGCCCTTTTGGTCGAACTGCACACCATTTTCGCCGGAGCGTCCGTCTGCGCCGTCATCGCAGCCTCGCTGGCCTTGTGGACGTTGAGGTCCAACAGTGCGCCCGCAGCCCCTACCATGGAGGGGTCGTTACCAACAGCCAGGGAGACCCCTTAAGTGGACGTTCGCATCGGAGTGGTTCAATCAGCCAAGGAGATCGAGTTGGAGCTGCAGGAAGGCTCCGACCCTGACCAGATCGCCACGAAGGTCGAAGAAGCGCTCTCCGCCGACTCAGGAGTTCTCTGGCTGACCGACCGCAAAGGGCGTCGGGTCGGCATCCCGGCAGGGCGCATCGCCTACGTGGAGTTGAACTCCCCGAGCGAGGATCGTCGAGTCGGTTTCGGCGCTGCGGTGCGTGGCTGACCTTCTAGACCGCAAGCTGATCTTCGTCACCGGCAAAGGGGGGGTGGGCAAAACCACCATCGCGGCGTCGATCGCCTGGCTGGCCGCCGAGCGCGGAAAGAGGACCCTGGTGTGCGACGTGGACGACCGGGGTGACCTGGCGGATCTCTACGAGGTGGGTCCGCTGGGTTTCGCGGAGCGTGAAGTCGCTCCGCGCCTGTGGGCGATGTCAATGGACGCAGAGGCGTCCCTGAAGCAGTACCTGTCACTTCAGCTGAAACTCCCGTTGATCACGCGGATCGGTCCGATAGCTCGCATGTTCGACTTCGTCGCTTCGGCAGCGCCGGGAGTCAAAGAGATAGTGACTGTGGGTAAGTTCTGCTGGGAGGTCAAAGAGAACCACTACGACCTCGTCGTGGTCGACGCACCCTCGAGCGGTCACGTGGTCGGGCAGCTGGCAGCACCGCAGGGCATCAACGAGTTGGTCAAGGTCGGCATGGTCCGAAACCAGACGGACTGGATGCTCGACATCTTGGGGGACCCCGACAAGACCGGGGTGGTGATCGTAGCCACTCCCGCCGAGATGCCGGTAAGCGAGACGGAGGACCTGATGGCCCGCCTCGAAAGCGAGACCAATGTGTCTCTGAGCGCCGTCGTCGTGAATCGGGTGCTTCCGGAGCTGTTCGGCAGGGGTGAGGAGGAGGTCTTCGCCCGCCTGGAAGATCCCGGCGCACGGGCGGCTATAGAGACCGAGCTTGGAGGGAACCTAGGACCGCTGGTGGAGGCAGCCCGCCTGATGGTAACGATGCGCAGGTCAAGGACGACCCACCTGGAGCGTCTCCGCAGCGCCGTCAACCCGGATGTGGTGATGCTCTACATGCCGTACCTCTTCTCCAGGGGAAGCGGCCTCCGCACCACGCGGCAGGTCTCCGAGGCCCTCGCCGCAGAGCTGGGCTACTGATGGCCAAGGGTGGACGCACCGAAAGGTCGGCAGGGTCTCTGGGAGGTCTCGTAGCTTCGCGCGAGATCGTGATCGCCTGCGGCTCGGGAGGTGTTGGCAAGACGACCACCGCAGCCGCACTCGCCGCCACGGCGGCCTTGCACCACCAGACGAAAGTGCTCGTCTTGACCGTCGACCCGGCCCGCCGCTTGGCTGACGCGTTAGGCCTGGAAGGACTGGGCAACGAGGCTCGCAGGGTGGACCCAGCTGCCTTCGCCGCGGGAGGGACCAAACCGCGAGGCGACATGTGGGCTGCGATGCTCGACACGAAGCAAAGCTGGGACGACCTGGTGCGCCGTCACGCCCCGGACAAGTCCACAGCGGAGCGAATCCTCACCAACCCTCTCTACGAGAACATCTCCGGGCGTTTCGTACAAAGCCACGACTACATCGCCATGGAGCGTCTCTACGAGCTGCACACAAGCGGTGTCTATGACCTTATAGTCGTCGACACTCCTCCCAGCCGTAACGCTTTGGACTTCATCGCCGCTCCGAGCCGCATGGCCGAGTTCTTCTCTTCGAAACTTCTGCGGCTGCTGATAGCTCCCTACAAAAGCCGTCTCGTCAACGTAGCCTCCCGACCGTTCTACCAGGTCGCCGACCGTGTGCTCGGGTCTCAGTTCCTCGGCGACATCGCTGAGTTCTTCATCTTGTTCCAGACCATGTACCCGGGGTTCGTGGAGCGGGCACGGGCAGTCGAGAGGCTCCTGGCGGACCGCCGCACGACTTTCGTGGTGGTGAGCACGCTCGAGCCGGCGCCGGCGGCGGAAGCGGAGTTCTTCATCGAGGTGCTCACCTCCAGGGGATATGACTTGGGTGCCCTGGTCTTGAACAAAGTCCTCCCCGACTACCTCCTCGACGACGAGGCGGCGGCTACAGCGGCCCGATTGGAAGTGCAAGCCGGCGCGATCGCTTCTACCGCGGGCCTCGCCGCGTCTGTTGGGGCGGACCCTCACCAGTTGGAGCGGGTGCTCTGCGAGATCGCATCCAACTTCTCGAACTTTTCGATGGTCGCCAGCCGCGAGGCAGGACTTCGCCGGGACCTGGAGCGTCGGGGTAGCATCGTCGCCAGCGCACCGGAGCTCGAAGGTGACATCAACGACGTCGCCGGCCTGCTCGCCCTTGGCGCTCTGACCTGGAAGTAGCCTCCTTGACATGGCAACCCTAGCCGAGCTCCTCCAGGAGCACACAGACGCTCCTGGGCCTGTCGTAGCCCACCTCCAACGGCTAGTCACCGGCTGGGGAATGCTGTCGGACCTGTGCTTCGCCGACCTGTTGCTGTTCGTGCCTGTGCGCGACTCCACCGACTTCGTCGTGGTCGGCCAGGTGCGGCCGACCACCAGTCAGACCCTCCACTCAGACGACCTGGTCGGCCATGTCATAGGCGTCGACGAACAGACCATCGTGTCACGCGCCTGGCGGGTCGGGGCGGTCGTCGAGGACGAAGTCCAAGTCACTGCCCGCAGCGAGCGAGCCCGCCTCGTGTGCATACCCGTGCGCTACCAGGGATCACTGGTAGCGATCATGACAAGAGAATCAGCCCTGTCTGTACGGCGCCGACCTGGGGTCCTCGAAAGGGTTTATGTCGAAGTCTTCGACCGCCTCGCTCGCATGATCGCCAGGGGCGAGTACCCCTTCCCCGTGGACGAGACGTTCATCTCCGAAACGCCCAGGGTCGGCGACGGTGTTCTGGTCCTAGACGAGTCGGCTCGTGTCGACTTTGCGTCGCCTAACGGAGTCAACGCCTTGCACCGTCTCGGCATGTACTCAGGTATCGACGGAATCCGCCTCGACGAGGCAGGTATCCACCAGTCGGCCGTACCTCTGGCCTACCAGACCCGCCTCCCGGCGGTCGAAGAGGTCGGCGAGGGTGACACTGTGGTCATAGTCCGGTGCATTCCACTGCTGGACGGATCGGATGTCACCGGTGCGTTAGTGCTCGTGCGCGACGTGAGCGACCTGAGACGACGTGACCGTCTTTTGCTTTCCAAGGACGCAGCGATCCGCGAAGTTCACCACCGGGTCAAGAACAACCTGCAGACCATATCGTCCCTCCTGCGGATCCAGTACAGGAGGATGCCCCACGGTGAGGCACGCCACGCCCTGGAGGAGTCCGAAAGGCGGGTACGTTCCATCGCAGTGGTACACGAAATTCTCTCTCGTGACACGACCGACGCCGTCGACTTCAACGACATCGTTCCTCCACTTGCGCGTATGACCGAAGACATGGGAGGGCGTGATCGTCCGGTCCACATCACCTGCCACGGAGAGGCCGGAAAGCTCGAAGCGTCGGTCGCCACCCCACTTGCGGTGGCACTGAACGAGCTCCTGCAAAACGCAGCGGAGCACGCGAGGCCCCTGGGCGACCCCGCCGGGGACTTGGACGAGAACGACTCGGGTAACGCCCCGATAGAGGTGAGCGTCGATATGCACCGCGACGGCAAGGCCCTAAAGATCAGCGTTCACGACAACGGTGTCGGTTTGCCCGACGGGTTCAGCGCCGAAGGATCCTCGTCGCTGGGGCTGTCGATCGTCAGCGGATTGGTCTGCAGTCAGCTGGGTGGCACGATCACCATGTTCAACCAGGGCGGGGCGGTCGTCGAGATAACGGTGCCATTGGGCCACCAAAGCGGCGACTTCGAGTCGATCTGACCGGGCGGTCGACCCGGGCGAGCCGCATCCGTCGTCGTGGGTCAGCCGCCCCGGCGCTGGTCGGAAAGCCAAGAGCGCCGCAGTCTGCGGCGCTCTTCCTCGGACGTTCCACCCCAGATACCGGACTCCTGGTTGGTCGCGAGGGCGAACTCCAGGCATGCGCTCATGGACTCGCATGTCGAGCAGACCTGCTTGGCCGAATCGATCTGCTCGATGGCGGGCCCGGTGCTACCGACAGGAAAGAACAGGTCGGGGTCGGTGTCTCGACATGCAGCCTGCTCGCGCCAGTCGTCGACGTCCCACTCAATGCTGCGGCTCCAGGCCAAGGCCACGCGGCACTACCTTTCAGGAAAGCTTGTGAAAAGAATCACGTGTATGCGCGCCGGTCAACACGCGTACAGCGCTCGATACATTAAGCGGGCCCGCAAGCAAATTCAAGGCTCTTTCCATAACGTATTCCACGCTCCGAGCAAGAACCGTCTCCAGCGGAGCTAAAGCGACCACCGTCCGGCGTCACGGCCGGCGGCCGTCACGGGCGTGATCAACTCGAGTGCCTCGGGTTCCCAGCGCAGATCTAACCTTTTGGCACGGCCGATAGGCTCGCCGTCCACCTGGTAGGGGAACGGCTCCGAGCCGACCGCAACTGCGCTGACTTCCTTGATATCTCTGACCAACAAGGCTTTGCCCGCGTAGCCGGGTGGGACTTTTCGCAGGGGGCCTTGTGGGGACTCGCCACCCCTGCGAAGTGTACGAGCTGCGAGCATGCCAAGCAGGGGTGCTGATATCGATCTGAGCTCGACCACCGACAGCGGCGAAGTCAGATCGGTTCCCGGTGCGAGGTCGAAAGCACGTTCACCCACGAAAGTGTACGGGCTCGTGTTCATCACTATTGCGAAGTACCCGTTATCCAAGTCCGTCCTTCGCCCGCTCACATCTTTGAGGGACAGGGAAAAATGCGGGTGGTGACGGTCATACCCTGTCGCCCAGGTCCGTATCGCGCTGTACGCGAAGAACGTATGGCCCAGATAGCGCTTCAGGTGACTTCTCCGCTCCACTTGCTCCACCACCGCAGCGTCGAAGCCGAGCCCACAGTGGAACAGGAATCTCCTTCCCCCCGCGTTGCCAACGCCAACCCGTTCGACCCCTCCGCCAGGAGAGGCCATAGCGCTGAGAAGTTCGCCAGTCGCCTCTATCGGGTCGTTGGTCATGCCGATCGTCCGGGCGAACACGTTGGTCGATCCCCCCGGCAGGACACCTAGCGCCGTGGAGGAGCCTACAAGTCCGTTCGCCGTTTCGTTGACCGTCCCATCCCCCCCGAGAACCACCACTGCGTCCAGCCCCTTGGAGACGGCACTTTGAGCCAACGTCGCTGCGTGACCAGGCCGGCTGGTCTCCGCGACGGTCACCTGGTGGTCTGCGGCGAGCGACTTGTGTATCACCACGCGGGCCCGCAGCGTCACCGAGGAGGCAGATCCGTTCACTAAGAGGAGGATTCTCAATTTGCTTCCGCGTCGCTGCCGTCAAGGTGAAGCTCCGACCGCACGAATGCGCGCATGATAGCGACACTCCTCGACAACAACCTCGAGACCTGCATCTGGGAGATGCCCAGCTCGCTGGCGATCTCGGATTGTGTCATACCTCCGAAGAAGCGCCTGACTACAACCTTGCGGGAGACCTCGGGAAGCGTCGCTAGAAAGGCGTCTACGGTTACGCGGTCCTCGACGCCTTCGTATCCCCGATCGGAGGTCCCGACACGGTCATAGACGGATCCGCCCTGCTCGCCGTCGGGGCTCCCGTCAAGCGAAGCGAACCTGTAGGCCTGTCCAGCTTCGAGGGCCTCGAGCACCTCCTCCTCAGAGGCCCCGACCTCCTGAGCCAACTCACCTACTGTGGGCGAGTGGCCGAGGCGCTGGCTAAGAAGGTCCACACTGGCCCCGAGGCTTGCGTAAAGCTCCTGCATCCTGCGAGGCGCTCTTACTGCCCAGCCACGATCACGGAGATAGCGCTTCAGCTCCCCGACGATCGTCGTGGTCGCAAAAGTAGAGAACGCAACACCCCTGGTGACGTCGAAGCGTTCTATCGCCTTGAGCAGTCCCAGCGACGCGACCTGCATCAAGTCGTCGAGAGGCTGACCGCGGTTCGCGAAACGGCGCGCTAGGTATGCGGCAAGTCCGAGGTGAGCCTCAATGAGCTGGTCGCGTACGGCCACATCGCCGGTGCTTGCGTAGCGCTCGAAGAGCTCACCGGTAGTAGGGGTTTCAGACACTCGCCGCTCGATCGGAATGCCGTTTGACCAGCCTGAACTCGACGCGGTGTGCCGTGACTTTCAAGTCGTGCTCATCAGCGACGGCCGCCAGTACCAGACGGGACAGGTCGTTGAGGCCGGGAGGTACCGCAGGGTCGGAGAAGGTGCCGGTGCCCTCGACGACGATCATCTGAGGAGCGACCCGAAAGGTGATCTCCACCGTCCCGTCCCGCTCTTGGCCTCCGAGAGCAGCAAAGCAGATCTCATCCACCCCTAGGCGGATGTCCTCGACTTCGTCGTAGACGAAGCCGAACCTGACCGCCAGGCCAGCTGCAGTCACGCGAGCCAGTCGGAGAAACTCCGGTCGAGCTGGGACTACGAGACGTACTACATCGGGATCGGACACTATCCTTCGGAACGTACCACCCAGCCAGACCACTGAGGCGCCTCGCTTGCACGCAAGTGGCGCCAAGCCAGCCGCTTCTAGAAAGATATGCACATGAAAGTTGTCGTCTGCGTCAAACAGATACCCGACCCGGCCGGGGAGCTGCGCCTGGACCCCTCCTCGCACAACCTGGTGAGGGACGGGAAGCTCATCCTCGACGAGTCGGACTCCTACGGGGTCGAAATGGGCCTCCAGCTCGCCGAGCAGTCAGGCGGCGGCGAGGTCACGCTCGTCTCGATGGCACCGCACTCCGAGACGAGCGGCCTGCGTACCGCCCTAGCTATGGGTGCCGCTGGCGCTATCTTAGTCAGTGACCCAAATCTGGAAGGTACCGACGCTCTGGGCACTGCGAAAGTTCTTGCAGCCGCTATAAAGCGCGCTCAACCCGACCTCATCCTGGCCGCCACCGAGTCGAGCGACGGATACACCGGGACCGTACCGGTCCAAATCGCCGAGCTCCTCGGGCTGCCCTCGGTCACCTTCTCCAAGAAGGTGACCGTTCAAGGCGACAAGGTCGTAGTCGAACGCCAGACCGAGCTTGGCTACGACGAGGTGGAAGTGCCGCTCCCTGCGCTCGTGACGGTCACTGCAGGCGTCGTCGAACCCCGCTATCCCTCCTTCAAGGGGATCATGGCAGCTAAGTCCAAGCCGGTCGAGGAGTTGACCGTAGCCGACCTGGGCCTTGATCCGGCGCAGTTGGGAGCCGCCGGATCCCGCCAGCAGGTCGTGTCGGTAGTCCCCGCCGAGGCTCGGGCCGCAGGCGAAATCGTCACCGACGACGGTGAAGGTTTCCAGCAGGTGCTCGCCTACCTCGAACGCATCAAAGTCATTTGAGGAAAGGAAAATAGCTAAATGTCACTAGGTACTATATGGGTGGTCGTCGACAGGGTCGGCGACAAAGTCGCCTCCGTCTCCTTGGAGTTGCTGAGCAAGGCGCGCGAGCTCGCAGGCAGCGTCGAAGCTGTCACGTGGGGGGATCCCTCTTCGATAGCCGCCGAGGTCGGCGCTTACGGAGCTTCGAGCCTCCACAGCGTCTCGGACCTGGCAGGTGGCCTTCCCGGGCCGGCCGTAGCCGCCGCGGCGGCGGCGAACATCCAATCCGGAGCGGCTCCCGACGCCATTTTCGTCCCTCAAACCTACAACGGCCGCGACATCGCAGGACGCCTTTCCGCACGCCTGGACCGCCCGGTGCTCACCAACATCGTCGGCCTAGAGGACAGCGGCGACGGGCTGGTCAGCGAGCACGCCATCTTCGGGGGATCCGAAGTCCTGCGGGCCCGTTTCACCGAGGTTACCCCGGGGATCTTCGTGGTGCGCGCGAAGTCCTTCCCCGCCGAGCCTTCAGGTGGCGGGCCTGCGCCGACCGACACCTGGGACGTGCCTGAGCTCGCAGCCACGGGGTCGGCAAAAGTTCTCTCTTCTCACGCGGAGCAAAGCGAAGGCCCGAAGCTCGACGAGGCCCCAGTGGTCGTTTCGGGAGGTAGAGGCCTCGGAGACGCCGCCGGCTACCAGCTGATCGAGGACCTTGCGAGGCTTCTCAAAGGAGCCGCAGGGGCTTCACGTGCGATCGTCGACGCAGGTTGGGTCCCCTATTCGCACCAGGTAGGCCAGACGGGCAAGACAGTCAAACCGAACGTCTACATCGCCTGCGGCATCTCCGGCGCAACCCAGCACATGGTCGGGATGAAAGGCTCTAAGAACATCATCGCCATCAACAAGGATCAGGAAGCCCCGATCTTCTCGATCGCCGATCTGGGCATCGTCGGAGACGTGAAGAAGGTTCTCCCGCAGCTCATCGAGGCTCTAGAGAAACGGTCCTGAGGTTACGCTGAAACCGTCCAGCCACCCCTACCCCCGGGCCATGCTCTACACGAGCGGCCACGGGTAAGGGTGGCTAGTAGTCGGATAAGGAAACCGTCCCCGCGACGCCAGATCGGCAACACGCAGTCGCAGAGCTGCTCGCTCCCCGGGACGAAGAAGTCGAGCCAGGCGCCGATCGAGAGCTTCGGGGTCGACCGCCCGGAGGTCCTCGAGGTCCTCGTCGTCTAGCTTCTCTCCCGCGAAATCCCATATCACGGTCCGCAGCTTGGTGTCAGCGTGGAAGCACAGGCCGTGGTCGATGCCCCACACGTGACCTGCCCGGTCGACCAGGCAATGCCCACTTTTACGGTCGGCGTTGTTGGCTATCACGTCGAAGGCCGCCATACGACGTAGGCTTCGGCGGTGATCGTCACCTTCGAGAAGAGTGAAATAGTGCTGCTCGAAGTCCGCGTCGACGAACAGCTGCAGGGACCCCGACCCGAAAGGTGCAGTCTCGTCCACCTCGACGGTGACAGGAACGAGCTCCCAGCCGATAGCGGCCGCGAGCTCATAGGCGGCCACCTCCCGTCTGTAGAGGCCGCCCGGGAAGTCCCATAAGGGCCGCTCCGCCCGGGCTGGCTTGTATATGGCTGCCACCTCGCCCGACGCCCCGCTAACGGTGACGAGGAACGTGCCGTTGCTGCTCCAAGGCATCCTGCCCTCCACTTCGATTGTTCCCGTGGAGAGCAAGGTCGCCACTTCTACGCCGGGTGATGACCGTTCGTCCGCGGGCACGCATGTCCTTCAGGGTTCATTGGGCGGCCGCACAGGGGACACGAGGGTCGCCCCGATGTGACCAGGTCCGATCCGGCCGCCACGAACGAGGCCGCCTGTGCACGAGACATTCCTATGGCCGCCAGAGCCCGATCGGCGTCCGAGCCGCCCGACGTGGCGTCCGTTAGCTCCTCGGCGAGGATCACTATCCGGTCGGTGGCGTTGTCGTAGCGCAACTGGATGGCCCCGACCGCCCAAGCGACGTCGAAAGGCTCCCGCAGCGTCACGGACCCGACCCCTTCGACCTCGGGGCGAGAGGTCTCCGGAAGGTCGGCCATCATGTCGGTGACGAAACCCGCCAGGGCTGCAACCTGTGTTTTCTCGACTTTAAGGGTGACAGTTTCGTCTCCCTGTCCGGCTTGAAGGTAGAACGTGCGGCTTCCGGGTTCCCCGAGGACTCCCACAGCGACCCAGTCGGCTTCGGTCAGGTAGTACGAGCGGCTCACGACGCCACCAGGCCGCTCAGGTCCGCAGTCGCGTTTACCGTGAGCACATTCGGCCCGGCAGGCCCGTACGCTATCGCCGTCAGCGAGCACGGAGAGATGACGATCCTCTGGAAAAGGTCCAGGTGTGTTCCCAGAGCATCCGCCACCGCAGCTTTGATGGGGTCAGCGTGAGATACCAGGACCACCACCCGACCTGGGTGGGCTGCCCTGAGCCGGGCCATGGTCGACGTCATCCTGGCCTGCATCTCTACGAAGGATTCGCCACCCGGGAAGCGGAAGCCGCTCGGATAACGCTGGACTGTGGTCCACTCCGGAAGCTTCATGAGATTCTTGAGCTCGGATCCCGTCCAGTCACCGAAGTCGCATTCGACCAGGCCGCGCTCGACGACCACCTTGAGCCCGAGAGCTTCGGCTATCGGCGCCGCGGTCTGGCGGGTGCGTTCCAAAGGCGACGCGTACACTGCGGACACGCCGCCGGCTCTGCGCTTGGCAGACCAGTCGGCCAGGCGATCCGCGACCGTAGAAGCCTGGGAGCGGCCGACGTCGGAAAGGTTGAGGCCCTTCGCTCGGCCCGGGAGCACCCTGCCTGTGCTGGGCGTGGACCCATGCCGCACTAGTACCAATACGCTCGGAGGCTGTTGTGGCCGTGCGCGACGTGGCGTTGAGCTTCGCGGGTCGACCGGGCGCGAGGAGGACACCCGGGAGGACGCCTCTCGACTCGGTTTGGTCGTCTGGCGCGACGAGCGGGCTGCAGGAACGGGCGTAGACATATCCCTGTCAACCTAGTGTCTGCAAGGTGGATACCAATCTCGACTTCGAAAGTCTTGGCGTGCGGATCGAATCGTGCCGCCGGTGTCCCCGCCTAGTCGACTGGCGAGAGAAAGTCGCCGAGGAGCGGAGAGCTTCTTTCATCAACGAGGAGTACTGGGGCAGACCGGTTCGTGGTTTCGGGGATTCCCGGGCGTCGATGATGGTGGTCGGGCTCGCCCCGGCCGCCCACGGAGCGAACCGAACCGGTCGTATCTTCACCGGCGACCGATCTGGGGATTGGCTGTTCGCGTCGATGTACCGTTGCGGCCTGGCCAACCAGCCGACGAGCGCCGGACTGGGGGACGGTCTCGAGCTCAAAGGCGTCTGGGTCACGGCCGCTGTGCGCTGCGCTCCCCCAGCGAACCGGCCGACACCCCAGGAGAGGGACAACTGCGCAACTTTCCTGGCCCAGGAGATGGCACTGCTTGGTCGGCTCAAAGTCGTGGTGGCCCTTGGAGGTTTCGCTTACCAGGCTGTGGCGAACATGACAGGAATCGAGCGCCCTCGCCCGAGGTTCGGCCACGGGGCACTAGCGCGCACCCCTGGCGGTCTGAGCATAGTCTGCTCCTACCATCCCAGCCAGCAGAACACTTTCACCGGCCGGCTGACCGAAGCCATGCTCGACTCGGTGTTCGTAGAGGCGTCCCGCCTCGCTGGGGGTAACTGACGCCTAGACGATCGCGTCGATAGTCTCAGCCTGTCTGTAGCTTGTTGAAGGTGAGCGCAGATCACCTCAGCCTGGAGCCGGTCACGCCTGGCCACCAGGATCTCTCGACGGAGAGGGCGCGGCGTTGGGCTTCGACGATGAGTGGCTACCGGGAGGACTTCTCGAAAGTCCGCCAGGCTCACAGAGGGGCGAGCACAGTTACGATAGAGCCCTCCGCGTGTTTCGACCGCGATGCGCGCGAGGCTCACGAGGAAGTCGACTTGGCTCGGGGCGCGACCCTGTCGAGGGGCCCGGAGCGTCGCATTCGCGAAGAGGAGCCGGACCCGTTACGAACCCGCTTCGAGCGTGACCGGGACCGGGTTCTGCATTCGCCGGCGTTCAGGCGGCTCGCCGGCAAGACGCAGGTCTTCGTGTTCCCCGCCGACCATCAGCGTACCCGGCTGACCCACGCTCTAGAGGTAGCTCAGGTAGCCGCAGCCATCTCACGGGCCTGCCGGCTTAATGTTGCGCTGACCGAGGCGATAGCTCTCGGTCATGACTGCGGGCACGGTCCAGGCGGCCACGCTTCCGAGGACGCTTTCAGCGTGTTCGTGGACGGTTTCGACCACGCCGTGTGGGGCGCCGACGTGACCTCAGCCCCTCTCAACCTGTGCGCCGAGACCTTGGACGGGATAAGGAACCACTCCTGGTCCCGTCCCGCCCCATACACACCTGAGGGTCAGGTGGTCGGCCTTGCGGACAGGATCGCCTACTGCGCGCACGACCTCGAAGATGCTGCTTCCGCCGGCCTGGTCTCCTACGAGGATGTGCCGGACGTCGTTGTGCAGCGGTGCGGACCGACCCGCTCCACCCAGCTGCACTCTTTCGTCACCGACGCCGTAGAGGTGATACAGCGCAGCGGTCTGGTCGGGCTGTCAGAGCCGATGGGCGAAGCTCTGGCGTCGCTTCGAGAGTTTAACCACGAGCGGATATACCTGACCGAGGCGTCTCAGCGCCAGGCCCGTTCGGTGATCGCGATGCTGCGAGCCCTCGTGGAGCACTTCGTTAGCGCACCGCACAAGCTGCCTCCCGGCGAGCTCGCCCGCACCGACTCCGGCGGATCGTGCCATGTGGATGCGACCTTGCCTGGCGTGACTTCCGTCGCGGATACCGTCAGCGCAGCGGTTGCATGGGTCGGCGGGATGACGGACCGGTACGCGTGCCGATGTGCGCTCGAAGTTCTCGGGTGGGATCCGTCCCGGCTGCCTAAGGGTTACGACGTCGGCTGACCCAAACCCGAATCGTACTCCGAGGTCTCGGATCCGCTCGCAGCCCCGAGCGGCGTGCTCGACGGGCCGTCGGTGCCGGTCAGCCAAGCCGGGGCGTTTCGCCTCGCCCAGTCGCGGCTTACCCAGCCGGTACGCATCGACGCGAACGACTCCGGGTGGCGCAGCGCCATCCCGACGTGGCCGACGACCACCGCCACCATCGCGAAAGCCGTCCAGTCATGCACGAACGTGGCGCCGGTCCGCCACGAGAGCGGCCACGGGCTGTAGTAGCGCATTATCAGGCCGGTCAAGAGCATCACGAGTCCAGCACCGGCGGTCCACGCAGCGTTGAGCTTCTGCCCGGCGTTGAACTTACCTACGCAGATGCCCGTCTTCGACGAGTCGGTGGCCCTGCGGCCCCGCAGCCCTGCAGCCAACCAGGCCTTGTCGGACATGTTCCAGCGGTTGAAGCGCCTGAAGTCAGCCCGCAACTGCCTCCCCCACGGCCCGGCCAGCCCGGCCAGGACGGGGACAGCGAGAGCGATGCCGCTGTAGACGTGGATCTGCTCGACGAGGTGCCGCCTCCCGAAGATGGCGCCGACGGGCTGCAGGTACAGGGCCGCCCCGGTCAAAGCTAAGACGGCGAACAAGCCCGCAGTGGACCAGTGAACCCACCTTTCGGCAGCGTCGAAGCGCTGAAGGCGACCCGGCGCAGCCTCCGTTAGGTCAGTATCCATTGCTGCGGCCGATCCACCCGTCCACCGCGTAACCGTAGTGCTCCCAGTAGCCCGGCTCGACAGCGTCGACGACGGTGATCCGGGAGAGCCACTTGATCGACTTGTAGCCGTACATCGGGGCGACGTAAAGCCGGACCGGGCCTCCGTGGTCCCTGCTGACAGGTCCGCCGAGCATCGAGTAGGCGACGATGATGTCAGGTCGAGCTGCCTGGTCGAGGGTAAGGCTCTCGGTGTAGACACCGTCGAAAGACTCGAAGCGCAACGCTGTCGCGCCTTTGGCGACGCCGACGGTGCTTAGAAGGTCGGACAGCTTCACTCCCGTCCAGTGAACGTTGGGTACCTGCCAGCCGGTCACGCACTGGAACGTCCTGACCATGCTCGTCGCCGGCATCGCCTGCAGGTCAGCGACGGTGAGCACCCTCGGCGTTTCGACCATCCCGTCGACGGTGAGGCGGTACTCGGCGTCGGTTTCGCTGGGATAGCCGGACGTTACGGTGTAGATCCTGAAGTAGTCGCCGGGAATGAGAGCGGCAAGGCCGGTCGGGTCCAGACGCTGTATCGGCGACAGGGCAGAGTCCAGCCCACCTTGGATGCTCTTGCCGGCTACTACTCCTATAGCCCCCAGCCCGAGCATCCCGAGCACGACTCGCCTTCCTACCGGAACCCCCGAATTCGAGGTCCCCTCTTCATGTCCGATAGTCACACAACCATTACATACAAACCGCCGACGCTAACGGTAGCGCCCCGGCTGGAAGCTTCGATCGCAGGGCAGCGCTAGCTCACCGAGACCCTGCGGGGCAGAGCGGCCAGCCGTCCGCCATATCAGCGGACCGTCAGATCAGGATGGAAGACCCTGCTGCGTCCCCTGGCGACAACACGCGCCGCTAGGTCGGCGAAGGATCTGGCCGCTTCGGAGTCTGGATCGGCAACGGTAATCGGCACTCCTGAATCCCCGCCCTCGCGCAGGGCCATGTCGAGCGGTATCTGTCCCAGCAGGGGAACGTCCAACTCCTCTGCCAGTTGAGTTCCACCGCCTTGGCCAAAGATGTACTGGCGTTCCCCGCCAGGCAAGCTCAGCCAGCTCATGTTCTCGATCACCCCGCGCATAGGCAACTTGAGTTTCTTGGCCATGTAGGCGCTCCGCTGGGCCACCTTACGCGCCGCGGGCTGGGGTGTAGTGACCACGTAGATCTCCGAGCTCGGCAGGTACTGCGCCATCGACAAAGCGACGTCACCGGTCCCAGGGGGCATGTCCACGAGCAGAAACTCCGGCGCGCCCCAGTCGACGTCCACCAGGAACTGCTCGAGGGCCTTGTGCAGCATCGGCCCTCGCCAGACCACAGGCTGTTCATCCGCCAGGAAGAATCCCATCGACATGCAGCGAACGCCGTGAGCCACCGGAGGGGTCATCTTCAGGTCGGACACGGACGGCTCGTCGGACACGCCGAGCATCCCTGGGATGGAGAAGCCGTAGACGTCCGCGTCGAGCACCGCTACGTCGTGGCCGGCTTTCGCTAGGGCGACCGCAAGATTTACCGTTACGGTCGACTTGCCCACGCCGCCTTTGCCGGAGCTGATGCCCAGGACACGGGTAGCACTCCGGGGACCGAAAGGGTTTGCCCTTCCCTGCTCGTGGCCGAGCGGCGCAGCCGCTCGGCCCGCTCCAGCGTCCGGGGAGCTGGTCCCTGGCGGCTCGGAAGTCCCCGTTACCTCCCTGGCGGCTCCGCCGGCCACGAGGTTCACGGTAACGTCCTTGACGCCGTCAAGGCTGGCGAGCGCGTCGGTCACCCGCTTGGAGATGCCGGCTCCTGAGGGCCCCCCGGGGTCCGAGGTTGCGACGGTGACAGTGACCTTGCGCCGACGCACCTGCAAGTCTTTTATCATCCCGAGCTCAACGAGGCTCTTTCCGCTCTCCGGGTCGGCGACGAGCGCAAGAGCTCCCATGATCTGGTGGTGGCTGGGCGACAATCAAAAGTCCTTTCTGTCGACACCGATACCTCGGGACGAGTTATTTGCACTACGGCTATAGGTAGAATACCGCCGTGGTGATGCCCGCCTCCAAAGACCGAGACTCTGATGTCGCCGAGGTGCCTGTAGAGCTCACACCGGTAGTTCATCGTTCGACTGGCGCCGTCGAACGAAGCTTCTCCGCGACCGTCGCCGCCGTTACCAGCGCTTTCGGAGATCCGACACGACGGCACATGTACGCTTTCACCAGGGAAAGCTCCGAAGGCGTAACAGCCTCTGAGGTAGCCGAGCGCTTCTCGGTTCACCCTAATGTGGCGCGCCATCACCTCGACAAGCTCGCTGCGGGCGGCTACTTGGAGGTCTTCTCGAGCCGCGCGCCGAACGGTGGCGCGGGACGTCCTTCCAAGCGCTACCGGGCCACGGACCTCGACCAGGACTTCCCCCTTCCCCGGCTAGGCGACGATCTGCTCATATCCCTTTTAGGGGAGGCTCTTTCGCGTTTGAGCAGCGAAGAGGCGACCGGCCTGGCGGAGAGCGTCGGGGAGGACTACGGCAAGCGCTTAGCCGCTCAGATGGGCCCGGGCGCCGGCAGGAGATCCTTTCGGGCGGCTCTACAGGCAATAGCCGGAGCCCTAACAGCCCACGGTTTCGAAGCGCACGTGGAAGCACGGGGCGCTTCGCTGGCACTGATAAAGGACTCCTGCCCCTTCCTCGACACGGCGGTACGCAATCCAGTCATGTGCGCCGTCGACCGGGGGATGGTCAGGGGGATGCTCTCCGAACTCTGCGGCGAGGCCGAGATGACCTCGGAGTCCTCGCGGGCACTCGGAGACGACGCCTGCGTAAGTATCGCCTAGATGTCCCCAGGACGGCGGGTTTACCTTGACCACGCTTCGAGTTCCCCGCTGCGGCCGGCCGTCTTAGAGGCTATGGCCCCGTGGTTCTCGGCTGCCGACCCGGGACGCCTACACGAGGAGGGACGGGCCGCCCGCAGTCGCCTAGAGGAAGCCAGGGAGAAGGTGGCCTCCTTGCTAGGCGCGAAGCCGAGAGAGGTGGTGTTCACCTCAGGCGGGTCCGAGTCGATCAACTCCGCCGTGTACGGCGCCTTCGCCTCGAGGGATGGGAGCCACGCCGTGGTCCCCAAGGTCGAGTCGGCGCCGGTGAGAGAAGCGTCCGTCCGCTGGGCGGCGGGCTTACGGTGGGTCGACGTGGACAGCCGAGGCCGTGTCGACCTGGATAATTTCGCGGCGCAGATAGCTCTCGGAGACGTAGGCATCGCCCACTGCCAGCTCGCGAATCAGGAGGTGGGAACACTCCAGCCCGTTAGCGAAGCGGCAGCTGTTTGCAAGAAAGCGGGCGTACTGCTCCACGTCGACGCCACCGCGGCGCTGGGTGCGGTGGACATCGACTTCGCCGCCCTCGGCTGCGACCTCATGTCCGTTTCATGCCACCAGGCTGGCGGCCCACACGGAATCGGTGCTCTCATAGTCAGGAGAGGCCTGAGGGTGACCCCGATGGTGCTTGGTGGCCTTCAGGAGAGAGCCAGGCGGGCGGGATTGGAGAACGTCGCTGCAGCGGCAGGCTTCGCAGCGTTGGCGGAGATCCTCTCCGCTGGCGGGACCGTTGACAAGGAGGCGGCAGCCGCGCACGACCAGACCCGCCGGATCAGGGATTTCTTGGAGACCCTGGGCGGGATCAGCCTGTACGGGCCGTCGGAGGCCGCCGGCCGGCTGGCGGGCTTGGTGTGCCTCGGCTTCCAAGACCTCGAGGCCGAACCGGTGCTGGTCGGTCTCGACCAGCACGGGGTTGCAGCGCACTCGGGAAGCTCCTGCTCTTCGGAACTGCTCGAGCCGTCTCCGGTGCTTGCGGCTATGGGAGCCGACTCCGACAGGAGTCTCCGTCTGTCCGTGGGGTGGTGCACCACCGACTCCGAGGTCGTGTCAGCCTGCGAAAGTCTCGAAGAGGTGGTCAGCCAACTGCGCCGTCTCCGGGGTTCGATGGCCAACCCCCGGCTGTCCTAGGCGGGATAGTGCCGGTGTCCGCCTGGCACAGCGGCCACTTCTCGCGTTCAGCCGTTCGCTGCCGCGGCCTGCTCGGCTTTCGCCTTTGTCAAGGCGGCGGCTACCTCGGCTTTGAGGTTCGGGGCCGGCTGATGGTCCAGGTACCACTGGAGCTCGGGTATCGCATCTGTGTAGTCGCCTTCTCCTAGCAGGGCTATACCCCGATAGACGTGAGCGGCAGGGTAGGCAGGGTTTATCTTCTCGGCCTGTACGAGCATATCGAGGCCCTTGTTGAGCAACGCGGGCTGACCGGTCTGGGCGAGCAGCCAGCCTTCGCCTGTGAGAGCTTCGATGTTGGTCTGATCGGAGTTGAGCACCTTCTGGTACTCGCTCACCGCAGCCACGATGTTGCCTTTGGACTCGTCGGTGTTGGCAGCTAGAAGCTCCGACGTCACTTCCGGGGCTGTAAGGGTCTTACCGCTGATCTCCTCCCCAGGCAAACGAGTTCCGGTGAAAGCGACGAGCGCCCAAACGACCCCACCGACCACGAGAACGGCTCCCGTTCCGGCCACGAGCCTTTTTCGTGCAGGCCTCGCGGGGCCTTCAGGGCTGCTGCGACTTCGACGGCGTGCCGGTCCGGGGAGTTGGGCCTGGGCAGGTAGTTGGGCCTGTGCAGGTAGTTGGGCCTGTGCAGGCAGCACAGACCTCGAGACCTGGGGAGGGAGGTCAGCGAACTCATCCTCTTGCGCCTTAGCGGTTTGCTCAGAAGCGGGAGCGACGTCGCCTTCGAGTCTTCCTCGTCGCCGCCAGCGCACTAGCACGGCGACGAGGCCTGCGATTGCCGCTATCCCCCCCACCAGTGGAAGCAACCACACCAGGAGTCCCGCTCCGCTGGCCGGTGGCTTCTCCAGGATGCTCTGGCCGTACTCACTGACCAGCCCTGAGAGGATCTGGCCTTGGCTCTCCCCGGCCTGCAGCTCGCTGCGGATCTGGTTCTCGATCTCGACCGCCGGCGTAGCCTGGGATTGCGCGACAGTCTCGCCGTTGCACACCGGGCAGCGCACAAGCGCCGCTATGTGCGCGACGCGAGCGTCGATGCTGTTGTTGGTCGAGGATCCTCGAAGTCCGAAAGCGACCAGCCCCCCGGCAGCCAGCGCTATCGCCAACCACGGAAGCCAGGTCTGCCAACTCGGGCGAATGTGCGTGCCCTTAGCAGGCAGGCCGGACTCTTCGGTGACGCTCACGACGAGGCCTGGGTTATTGCCTTGTCCACCTGGGCTGCGGTGACGCCCCCGAAGAACTTTGCGACGACGCTCCCTGCGGGATCTATTAGGTACGACTCGGGGATACCGGTGACGCCGTAAGCCACCTCTGCGGACGGGTCGGAGATAGCCGGCCAGGTGGCGTGGCTGGACGCAAGAAACGCGGCGAGGTTGGCGGTGTCGGACGGGTCGAACTCGACCCCGAACACGGTGGCGTTACCAGCAGCAGCGTGCTGGTTCTGGAATGCCAGCAGCTGGGGGGTTTCGTCCCTGCAGGGCACGCACCAGCTGGCCGAGAAGTTGAGCAGAACCCACTTGCCGACGTAACTCGAAAGTGTGTAGCTGCCGCCCCCTGTGATCGACCTGCCCGAAACCGAGGGCGCGGCCTTGCCGATCAACGGACTGGAGGTGACAGAGTTAGAGGACGGTTTCGTCGAAGCGAGCAGCGTTATCAGAACCGCTAGGAGCACCGCTACGGCAATGGAGGTGTAGAGGACGACCCTGGACCGCCTCCGCTTGGGGACCTCACCTTCTCCGCCTGCGACCTCCAGGTCCGACGTTGTCGTCACTGGGCTGCTCCCGCTGCTCCCATCCCCCTGAAGGCGACCGGGGCCCCGACGAGGGGCTGTTCGTCGCTTGGAGCAGACACACCCTCACCGGCGGACCTGTCGGCCATCCCAGGTTGGACGCCGCGACGCCTGCGACGCCTAGGCCAGGCTGACAGAGCGGTCCCCAGAGCCATCACTCCCCCGCCAATCCAGATCCAGCTGACAAGAGGTTCCACGATCACCCCGATGACTGCGGCAGAGGTCGGCTTGGCAGGGGTCGACGCAAGGGTCAGATAGACGTCCTCGGTCAGGGTGCTGTGAACCGACGGTGTACCGACCGCCTCTTGCGCGAACGGGTAGTCGCTGACCGCCGGCGTGAGGCGCACCGTGGAGTCCATGATCACGACAGCCTCGAGACCGGTGTGCGTCGGCGTGGCGACGTTGGCGGGACCCAGATAGCGAAACGTGTGACCTTGGAACGAAGCAGTCTGGCCCGGGCTGAGAGTCAGCTGACGGCTCGTAGCGAACGAGTGACTGGCGGCGAAGCCGACGGCGATCAGCACCACCCCGACGTGCACGATCATCCCGCCGCCGGCCGGTCCGGTGAAACCCACCAGGCCGCGTCCTTTAACCTCGACGTACAGCTGGCGAAGTGCAGTCGCCAAGGCGAAAGCTCCGAGGCCGAACGCGAGAAGCGGGTTCAACCCGCGGACTCCGGCCGCCACGGAGACTCCCAGAACAGACACGGCGAACAGCGCGGGTCCAAGGAGGCGCCTTCGCAGCAAGCCCGGAGAGCTTCGCCGCCACGGCAGCATCGGGGCGACCGCCATCAAGAACAGGATGCACACCACGATCGGCATCGTGAGCGTGTTGAAGTACGGAGCACCAACAGTGACCTGCTGACCGTTGACCGCCTGGACGACAAGGGGGTACACGGTGCCGAGGAGGACTACGAGAGCGAAGGCTCCAAAAGCGAAGTTGTTCACCAAGAAAGCCGCTTCTCGCGACACTGCCGAACCGATCGACCCGGGGGATCGGAGCATGTCACCTCGCCATGCGAGCAGGCCGACCGACAGCGCGACGACCACCCCGAACAGGACAAGCAGAGCGGGGCCGATGCCGGTGTTGTTGAACGAGTGGACCGACGCGAGCACACCCGAGCGAGTAAGGAACGTCGCGAGAATCGTGAGGCTGAACGTCGCTGCCAGAAGCGAAAGGTTCCAGACTCTGAGCATCCCGCGCTGCTCTTGCACTCGCACCGAGTGCAGATAGGCGGTGGCGGTGATCCAGGGCACGAACGCAGCGTTCTCCACCGGGTCCCAAGCCCAGTAGCCGCCCCAGCCGAGAACCTTGTAGCTCCACCACGCGCCGAGGATCAGCCCGAAGGTCAAGAACCCCCAGGAGAACAACGTCCACCGTCGCATCTCGACCAGCCACCCTTCCCCTACCCTTCCGGTGATAAGGCTGGCGCACGCGAAGGCGAAGGGAACGGTGAAGCCGACCAGGCCGAGGTAGAGAAGCGGCGGGTGGAAGGCCACGAGCACGTTGTTCTGCAAGAGTGGATCGGGACCGGGCCCGTCGGTTGGTATCGCCCCTTTCACCAGGCTGAACGGGTTAGAACCGGTGAGCATCAAGCCGAAGAAGAACGCTGCCACCCCGTAGCAGATCACCATCGCCCAGCCGACCAGCGGATCCGTCGCACGCCTGCGAAAACGTATCGCGGTCGCTGCTATCCAGCCGGCTAGCACGAGACCCCACAGCAGGATCGACCCTGCCAGGTTGGACCACATAGCCGTGACCCTGTAAAGAAGGGGAGTCTGGGTGCTGTCGTTGTTAGCGACGTAGGACAGTCGGAAGTCGTGGGTTATCAGGGCGTGCTGCATCGCGACCGTGGCAAGAACAGCGCCGGCGAGTATCACCCAGGTGTAGACCCGGCCCGCCCTCACGAGGTTGGGCTTGTTAGCGACCAAGCCGATCAGCAAGGTGACGCATCCCACCACCGCAGCACCGAAGGCGAGCAGGTCGGAGCTTTCGCCTAGGGCTGCGTTCACGATCCACCCGTCTGAGCTGCGACGGACTTCGGTTCTCCTTTGGCCGGCACGTAGTTTGCGCTGTGTTTGACCATGATCAGGTCGGAGTCGAACACGTCGCTACCTTGCGCGAAGTGGCCTTGGAGCACGACGGGAATGCCCGGCTGGAACAGTTGGGGGGGATCCGCGCTGTCGACGACCGAGACCGTCTTGCCCTGATAGGAGATGTCGAAGACCGTCTTGTGATCGACTTCGCTCACCTTGGCTCCTACGGTCCCCATAATCCGGAAATACTTGACTCCGAGCGCCTGGCGCTGAGCCAGTGCCTGCGGCACGGTCTGATAGTAGGAAAGGGCGTTTCCGAGACCTTCAAAGACGAGGAATCCTATAGCCGCCAAGATGACAACACCGGCGACGACCTGACGTCTACGTGAGGCGAGAAGCGACCTGCGGTTCCGAACCCTTGGAGCGGGACCTACGACCACCCGCCCAGCAGCACGAGAATCGTCAACTTCGGTCTTGAGCGTCAAGGCTCCTCCTTAGCAACTTGCGCCCGAGGAGCGAGCCGCTTGGCCAGCCCCCTGCCCCGCAGCACGATGCGCAGGGAGTACACGGCGAGCACTCCAGCCGTCGCTCCCCACCCGCCCGCCACGTAGCCGTTCACGGCGCTACTCCGTCACTTCGAGACGCCGTCGCCGCGAGCAGGCCGCCCTCGGCGCGGCGTTCCGAGATGGCTGCGTCGAAACCTTCGTCGGCATAGCGATCTTCGAGAACCTCGACCCTGTACCTGTGCAGGACAAGCCACGCGAAGCCCAAGCCGAACGCCACGAACGACAGCAGCATCGTGTAGAGCTGCTCGCCGTGGATCAAAGGGTTCGCGCGAAGTAGGGTGCTCGTCTGGTGCAGGCTGGCCCACCACGTCGTCGCCTCGTGATCGACTGGAACCAGCAAGACGCACACGACCGCCACTACAGCGCTCCGCTTCGCAAGTGCGTCGGGGTCCCCGCCGGTGCGTCGCAGGGCCAGGTAGCCAATGAAAACCGCGCACAGCAATGCCGTGATCGTCAACCTGGGGTCCCATGTCCACCAGACACCCCAGGTCGGCCGGCCCCAGATCGACCCGGTGACCAAGGTGAGCACGCAGAAGACGACCCCGACCTCGGCCGATGCGACCGCCAGACGATCCCAACGTCTGGTTCTGGTCCGCGGCCACAGGTAGGCGAGGCTGGCGAGGGCGCACAGGCCAAACCCGGCGTAGCACATCGTCGCCACAGCAGGATGCACGTATATGAGCCTCACAAGCTGGCCTTGGACCTTGTCGGGAGGTGTCACGACAAGGCCGAGCCAGGCCGTCAGAGCAGCGGTAGCCAGTGTCAACGCCCCTAGGATACGAGTGACCCGGTCCGAGGTGCCCGTGACTCGCCCCGACTGGGTAGGAGCATCCGGGACGACGCCGGCCGGGTGGGGCTCGCCGTCACCTGAGCGCACGGGTCTAACAGAAGCACGCCCTTGGATCCCGTCCGTCTGAGCTGTACCTGTGTCTGTTTGGGCGTCTGTTTTAGCGTTCATGACTCCTCCACGAGGATCGAGAATGCCAGGCTTCCGGCGGCAATGTAGATCACCGTGAAACTGACAAGAAGCGAAAGCCACTTCCAACCGTCGGTACCGCCTCCTGCGGTCCCGAGAGCCGCCATCCATGCTTGAGTGGCGCCGAGCAGGACGGGGGCGACCACCGGCAAGATCAGAAGGGGCAACAACGTCTCTCGCACCCTCAGACCTGCGGCGATCATCCCGTAAAGGGTCCCGGCTGCTGCCAAGCCGACACTTGCCGCCAAGCAGGTGAGCACCAAAAGGGCCGGGTCGTGCAGTTCTACGCCGAACAGCACTACGACACCAAACCCGAGTAGGGCTTCCAGCACGAGAAGTTCGGCTACGACCGCAAGGGTCTTGCCGAGAAATATTCCCGCCGGATCCAGACCCGACAGGCGTAGCGAGTCCCTAGCACCGTCGGTGGCTTCGATCGCGTAGCTGCGCTGGACAGCGAGGAGGGAACTGAGCAGGACCGCCACCCAGAACAAGCCGGCTGCCGCTTTGGTGAGAAGATTCTGGTCCTGGTCGAAAGCGAAACCGAACAGAACCAAGACGAGCACCGCGTAGGGGGCTACCTGGGTGGTCGTCACGCGGCTGCGGAACTCGATTCTCAGGTCCTTGGAGCCCACGAGCAGGGCGTCACGCCACAACCGGTTCCACCTCCGCCGGGTCGCTGGCCGGGCAGCCTGGTCCAGGTGCCATCTCCACTACCACTCCGCCGGCCACGGTGGCTATTTGCCCTGCCAGAGGCTCTGCCCTGTCAGCCTCGTGAGAGGCGATCAGCACCGTCCTTCCCCGAGCAGCCGCGCTCTTTATGAGACCGTCGAGCAGGTCCCTATGATCGGAGTCCAGACCAGCGTGCGGTTCGTCCAAGAGCCACAGGTCCGGGTCGCGCGCAATGAGCACCGCTAGGGCGACTCGGCGTCGCTGACCGGCGGAAAGGGAACGCACAGGCGTGTCTGCTAGCCGCCCTACGAGGCCCAGGGTGTCGAGAGCGCTAGAGGCCCGATCCGGGCTGACGCCACTGGAGCGCAGAGCGAACCTGACGTTGTCGGACACGCCAAGATCGTCGTAGAGACCGCTCGCGTGACCGAGCAGTCCGACCCTGCGGCGAACTGCTCTTTGATCCAAAACAAGATCTGACCCAAGAACCCTGGCCTCGCCCGAGACCACCCTCAAAAGGCCGGCTGCCGCACGAAGGATACTCGTCTTGCCAGCCCCGTTAGCCCCGCGCAGGAGCACGACGTCACCGCCGGACACTTCGAGGTCAACCCCGGCGAGCACCGGAAAGCTGCCTGCGAAGGCTACCGCAGAGCGAAAACAGATCACCGGCTCCATTGCACCTCCGCTAGGCTACCCACCGCTCGACGGCTAGTGCCATTCGGCGCATACCGGCCGCAGTGACTCACACCGACGCCAGCCGGCTGAGTCCCAGGGCGTCCAGCACATCCGTGAACGCCGTCGAAAGGACGTGCAGTTCGCCGGTGAGCAACAACACGCCCAAACCTGACAGCGCCAACCCGGACCCAAGGTTTATACCCCGAAGATGACGCCGCGAGAAGGAGAACACCCCGGCGAACCTCGCAAAGCCAAGGCCGGCTGCCACGAACGGCACGCCCAGCCCTAGCGAGTACACGACCAGCATCGCCTCGCCTCTCAAGAGGGTGTTCGAATCACTGGCCAGGGCCAGAACCGCAGCGAGGACCGGGCCTATGCACGGCGTCCAACCGAACGCGAAGGCCATTCCCATGACCGGGGCGGCCCAGTCGCCTAACCGGGAAGGTGAGACGTGGAAGCGCCGCTCCCCCAGAAGCCATTTTGGAGTGACCAGACCGGCGAATACAAGGCCCGCTACGAGTATCACGATCCCGGCCAGCCGATCGAGGCCGACCTGGTGGGAGCTGAGCGCTCGGCCCAGTCCACTCGCTGTCGCCTCGAGCGCAGCGAACACCAGGGTGAACCCAGCTACGAAGCCGAGCGTCGCCCGCAGGAGGCGGCGGCGGTCAGGTTTGGTCGCCGCCCCAAGCTCCGAAACGCCGACTCCGGACATCATCGAAAGATAAGAGGGCACCAGAGGAAGCACACAAGGTGACAGGAAGGAGATGATGCCCGCCCCGAAGGCTATGACGAACCCGACCGGGGAGTGCAAGACAAGCTGATTAGCGTTCATGAGGCCGATCTATCATTGCACTGACCGCAGCTAGAGTACCTTCGGGTGGAGCAGAGACGGAGCCGGGACCGCTCGAGCAGGTCACCGCTGCTGCGCCGTCCGGTAGCCGTGAGCATCTCCTTTCGGCTTGGAGGAGCCGACGGCGTGTCGGTCGAAGCCGCCAAATGGGCTGCTGCACTGCGAGTTCTCGGATTTGACGTAAGGACTGTTGCCGGATCCGGTGACGTAGACGAACTGGTCGCCGGCCTCGACGCCGGAACCTGGCTGACCGGGCGCCCGCAGGAGCCGCTGGACACGACAGCCCTGGAGAGGTCGTTGAGCGGAGCCGACCTTGTCGTCGTGGAGAACCTGTGCTCGCTGCCGCTGAACCCTGCTGCCCGGGACGAGGTGGCTCGTATTCTGATCGGGCGGAAAGCGATCATGCGACATCATGACCTTCCGTGGCAGCGGGAACGTTTCGCCGCTCATCCCCCGCCGCCTGACGATCCTTCGTGGGTGCACGTGGCTATAAGCGAGCTGTCCGCCCGCGAGCTGGCCGACAGAGGCATTCGCGCTACGGTCCTGCGAAACTGCTTTGACACGGCTCCGCCCAAGGGCGACCGGGAAGCCACCCGACGAGCGCTGGGCGTCGCACCAGACGATCTGGTTGTGCTCCAGCCGACACGGGCCATCCCTCGCAAGAATATCCCTGCCGGTATCGCCTTGGCCGAGCGTCTCCACGCGTTCTACTGGCTGCTTGGGCCAGCGGAGGAAGGCTACCAGGCCGAGCTCGACGGCCTTTTAAGCCGAGCCCGAGTGCCAGTGCGCCACGGGATTGTCGCTCCGGTCGGTCCGAGCGCTGGGGTGCAACACGCGTACGCAGCATGCGACTTAGTTGCCTTCCCCTCTAGCTGGGAAGGTTTCGGGAACCCGCCGCTCGAAGCTGGTATCTTCATGCGCCCAGCCGTGGTGGGGAGCTATCCAGTCGCCGACGAACTGCGCCACCTCGGCTTCGACTGGTTCACTCCGGATGACCCGGACAAGTTGACCGGCTGGCTCCGCAGCCCAGACAACGGCGTTCTGCTCCACAATCACCAACTTGTCAGGCGTCACTTCGACATCGCGGATCTACCCAGCCGTCTCGGCAAACTGATGATCGCCGCAGGCTGGGAGCTCCCGAGCTAATATCCTGTCGGCTTGGCCGTACCGCCACGACGATCGTCGCCAGCCTGGGCAACGCCGCTCTACAGGTCGCTTGCCGAGCCTTGACGGTTGGTGGGCGGTACCAGCCTGAAACGGCGGCGGCGAGCCTTGACTGCAAGCAAGCTCGTAGCGGCGCGAACTGCCGGGTCCGGGCGCACTGGTTCCGGCGGCCTGGCGGTCACCTTCTCCGGAGCGTGGTTGGGGGGCCTCACGACCGATATTGTCGGCGGGCGAGGCTGGCACCTTCGCGTTGCACCCTCCCGCGGCGACAAAACAATACCTACAGAGCTGTAAAGCGCGTTTCCGAGCATTAAGAGAAACCGCGTCGAAGGTGTAGAGACTACGGCCGGTCTGCGAGGATGGTTTGATGCGCACGAAACAGGACCGTTGACAAGGATGCGTAGGTGAGCGGCACTGTCGGCGGCCTCCTCCGACGTCGCATGCCGGCTGAGCAGCGGCGGATCCAACTCCTCGACGCCGCCCTCGAGCGCTTCGCCAGCAAGGGGTATCACGACACGTCGATGGAGGAGATCGCAGAGACCGCCGGGGTGACAAAGCCGGTCTTGTATCAACATTTCGCGTCGAAGACCGAGCTGTTCTTGGAGCTCTTAGACACCGTCGGGGAGAAGCTTCTCCTCGACATGTCTGCGAGGATCTCGGCCGAGACGAACCCCTACCGGCGGGTGCTGGCCGGCTTTCGTTCGTACTTCGAGTTCGTCAGCACGTCCACGAGCGCCTACCAGTTGCTCTTCGCGAGCGGAGCGCGTATGAGCGAAGAGTTCGCAGCTCCAGTCCGTAAGCTCGAAGAAGAAGTGGCCAAGGTGATCGCCGGTTTCGTCGAGGCGGACATAGATGCCAGCCACAGAGAGCTTCTCGGGTTTGCGATCGTCGGGCTCGGAGAGGTCGCCGCACGGCGCTGGGTGACGACCCGCCTGGCCGGTGACAAGGCTTCCGTCCAGAGCGCTCCTGGCCGGGAGTCGACGGGCCCGACTCCTGGCGTGGACCGTGGCGGCGAAGAGTTTGCTCCGCAACAGTTGGACCCGGGGGAGGGCGACCTGATGGCGCTACGACTCGCGGATCTGGTGTGGGCCGGGTTGAGATCCCTGCCCGCCGACCGGTCCGCCCTCGCGGAGAATGAGAATAGGAAGGAGCACCTGCTACCTTGAGCGAAATCTCGCTACCCGAAGCGGCGCCGGCCGGACCGGCTCGGCGGAAACCGAATCTGCGCATTCCGCCAAACTGCGACCTGACCCTGGGCATCGTATGCGTGGACAAACCCGAACCAGGTGTGACGGTCTGGAAGATGACAGCCGGAGAGCACCTCGCCAACCCGGTCGGGGTCGTCCAGGGAGGTTTCGTCGCAGCGTTCGCTGATACCGCTATGGCGTCTTCTACGATCACGAACCTCGCCGGAAAGAAAGCCTACACGGCCAACACGGAGATGAAGATCAGCTTTTTGAAGGCTGCGCCGGTAGGGGAACCGCTGACGTGCATTGCAAAGGTGATCGGAGGGGGCTCACGGATCACTTTCGTGGAGGCGGAGGTGTCCGACGCCGCAGGCAATCTCATAGCCAAGGCGTCGTCCACCTACCTTCTGACTCCGAGGGAGTGACCCCCAGAGCACCTTGGCTCAGCCGAGCGCTGCGAGAACTGCATCGGCGCTGCTCACGTCGAGACCAAGAGTTTCCTCGACGGCGAGGTGGGTCACTACACCATCCTTAATCACCGCAGCGTAGCGCTTGGACCTGACGCCGAGCCCGCCGCCGGTCAGGTCGACGTCCAAGCCCATCGCTTTTGTGAACAGCGCTGAGCCGTCGGCGATCATACCCACCCCTTCGCTGACCTCGTTGGCCCGGCCCCACGCGCCCATGACGAAAGCATCGTTGACGGAGACGCAGAAAATGCGGTCGACACCTTTCGCTTTCAGGTCGTCAGCACGGATCACGAACCCGGGCAGGTGGTGATCGCTGCACGTCGGGGTGAAAGCTCCCGGCACGCCAAAAAGCACTACGGTTCCGGTCCCAAGAAGATCCGCTGTTTGCGCCGCTTCGGGTCCGGAGCCCCCTGGCACCTGGACTTTGACATCAGGAATCTTGTCGCCTACTGCTATGGTCATAAGGTTTTCCTCCGAGTGGATGGGCGCGTCGACACAGCTCACTGCGCACAGGGCTTTCCTATAACGTAGCGCTTCGACGGCTCGTAGAAAAACCGTGAGCCCAGTCCGGCGCTGTCGACCCGTGTGGCAAGATTCGGGTATGTCTGACAGCGATATAGCCGACCCCGGGATCGCCAGGGCGACCGGTGTCGAAGCGGAGAAGGCCGCGGCGGCTCGAACCGCCGCTTCGCTGGTCGTCGACGGAATGACCGTTGGCCTCGGCACGGGCTCGACGGTCGCCTACCTGATACCGGCCCTTGCCTCGCGTGGCCTGGCGCTGACTTGTGTTGCCACCTCGCCCGCGACGGAGATGCAAGCCCGAGCAGCGGGCCTCGACGTGCGCTCCTTCAATGGCCCCTCCTCGCCGGCGCTGTTGGACATTGCGATCGACGGCGCTGACAAGGTGACGCCCGACGGTTGGCTCGTGAAAGGAGCCGGTGCGGCACACACTCGGGAGAAGATCGTCGCAGCCGCCGCGGACCGTTTCGTCGTCATAGTCTCGACGGAGAAGCTCGTCACTTCGCTCGGTCCCCCGGTCCCACTCGAGATCCTTTCCTTTGGAGCGTCGGCTACGCTGCGCCGCCTCGGAGCCGCCAGGATCAGACCGCACACCCCGCACAGCCCCGACGGGGGGATAATCGTCGACTGGATGAACCCAGTGGACGACCCGAGGAGCCTCTGCGATTTCTTCGACTCGACCCCAGGAGTGGTGGGCCACGGTCTCTTCCCTCCGGAGATGGTCAGCGACGTGGTCGTCTCAGGCCGGCTGTTGCAGCGTTCAGCCACCTCGGGTGCCTCGGGCAACAGCTGGGTCCGGCTGGGAGGCTAGCTCCGCGATTCTTCAAGGCACTGCGTAGCCGAAGATAGGCGTGCCGTTGTAGGTCTCTGAGTCCGACGGAAGGTACGGCCCGTTGATCACCACGTTGTAGGAGCCCACGTTCGCAGGGCCTGCGTCGCCTTCTATGGTGTCGATCGCCCCATCGGGCCAGACTTGAGCGACGACACCGGTGTGCACCGCAGTCGACACGTTCGCCGGGCCGGTTCCGTACAAAACCAAGTCGCCGGGGCTGGGGGTAGCACTCGGCGGGAGCACCTGGGTGTTAGCGGCAGCCCAGTCGTAGATGAAACCGACGAAGGCCAGCGATGGGATTGGAATCCCGCTGTTGGCCCAGACCCAGGTGGCAAACAGCGCGCACCATTCCTCGCAAGGTCCGTAAGGGTTGCAGAAGTACCCAGGGTCAGGGTCGGGAACGACCTGGCTCGCTGCGAGAGCGACGATGTTGTTCACGGGCCCGGGATGGTCGAAGCTGACGTTGAAAGCGTCCGGTTCGAGCAGACGGTACCCGTTTCCGTGAGGCGTCGCGACGATGCCAGCGATAGGTTCGGTGCGCGGGGTTCCCAGGTTGTCACCGAAGGACTTCGCATCACCGAACGTGTAGACGTCGCCGTTAGCGTTGGCCAACCAGTAGCCCCCTCCGTCCGGGCTGGCCGCCATGCCGGACACGAAGCCGGGGATAGGCGCCCCGCCGGTCGACCCGAAGAAGTTGACGTCGCCGAAGCTGAAGATACCTCCGTCGGCAGCGACAAGCCAGTAACCCTTACCGTTGGGATCCGCCGCCATGCCGACGACAGGAGCGTTCAGCGTCATCGCCCCGGTCGACCCGTAAAACGATGCGTCGCCGAAGCTGAAGATACCCCCGTCGGCAGCGACAAGCCAGTAACCCTTACCGTCGGAAGTCGCCGCCATCCCCACGACGGGCTTGTTCAGCCTCATCGCCCCGGTCGACCCGTAAAACGATGCGTCGCCGAAGCTGAAGATACCCCCGTCGGCAGCGACAAGCCAGTAACCCTTACCGTCGGAAGTCGCCGCCATCCCCACAATCGGGGCGTTCAAGTCGAGGTCGTTGGCACCTCCGTAGGACTGGGCGTCGCCGAATGCCGTTACGGTGCCGTCGGCCGTCACCAGCCAGTAGCCCTTACCGTCGGTCGTTTCTGCCATCGCCACGACCGGCGACGGGTACGTCTCACCGGTCGGGTCTCCCTCGGCCGCAGCGCTACCGTAGTCGAGAACCCCTTGGTCAGGGTAGGAGGCCAGCACTGCGGAGCCGGACGCAAGTTGCGCAGGGCGGGAGTCGACGCTCCCGACGGCGTACAGTGACAGTCCCAACACCATTGCTGATGCCATGATGCTGCTGGCTCTGCGCCGCACGCGGCGCTTGGCCCAAGACGGGGTCACCTTCACACGCTAGCGCGAACATGACAAGGCCGGGGAAGTGCTCGACGAGCGCTATGTGCCAGAGGCGGGGAGTCCCAGAGGCAGAGGGTGTCAGAAACAGGAGTCTCTCGTTCGAAGACCTGCTGGATGTGCATCCCCGACATGGCCCGGGCGATGACTAGCTGCTGGATCTCGCTGGTGCCCTCGAAGATCGTGAAGGTCCGTTTATACCGTTTGACCAGGACTTTCGTGTCCGCCCAGTCCGCTGCGTCCAGGGATTATTCCGCCCTGTCGGCTTCCGTCCAGCCCGTTGTAGGGACAGTAGGGATGACCGGTCCGGACGGCCGCAGTGAGCTTCAATCACGCTACCGAAAGGTCGGTCCAAGATCGCGATCAGCACGGACCACCTGTCGAGCCCGCGGGTCCATGCCTGAGTAGGGATGACACAGGTTGTAGGGATACCGATGCCCAGCGGTTGGCTTGCCGGCGCTCGGGCCCGTCCTTACGATGGTGAGCAGAAGCCAGACGTTATACACGCCGCTTCTGGTCCAGCTCCCTCCTCATCGTCGACGTCGACGCGGTTCAAAAACCGTCGTTCGGCATCACTCCGCTGGGGCTGCTGTCGAGGGAGTGATGGAGTTCCAGATAGGTGATTATGTCGCTGGCCGGGAAGCGTTCGATCGCCGCGGCACTACAGCTTCGCCGGGGGACGGGGGACCCGATTGGTACGATGTAGGGCTGTGGTGGAGAACCAGAAGGCCGGTTCATCTGAAGGCTCTAGCCCTACCACGGCCGACTATGTCCGCTCCCTTCGGACGTCCGCCGGGCTCTCGATTGCGGAGGTAGCCGACAGAGCCGGGGTGGAGCAGGACTGGCTGAAGAGGTTCGAGGCCGGAAGCGTCGATGACGGTCCGAACTACGACCTGTTGCTGAAGCTCATTGCAGCCACCCAGCCGCCTCGCCCCGACTGGTGGGACAGCGGCCATGAGCACGACCTTCACCTGCCCCCTGGCGCCATTCGGGATAAGGACAAGCACCCCGAATATTGGGAGCGGATCGAGCAGGTGCGCCACTCCAACCGTCGTGCTGTTCGTTCGTGAGCTCGACCGACGATGAACAGCTCGCTCGCTTGTGCGAGGTACTCAACGCTCATCACGTGGTCTACGTGATCTTCGGCAGCTTCGCGGGACGGCTCCAGGGAGCGGATCTCCACACGGTCGACGTGGACATCGTCCCCGACCGATCCGAGTACAACCTGCAGCGGCTTTGTGACGCGCTGAACTCCCTCAGCCCCCGGTGGAGAATCGACGATGTCTCTGAGGGGCTGCGGATCGACGGCGGGAGACTCGAACCCCGCCACATCCTGGGGTCGTCGATCGCTCTCGGGCTGGTCACCTCAGCGGGGCTGATCGACATTGTGCTCGAGCCGGCCGGTTTCGAACGCGGCTACGACGATTTGTCGTGGCACGCAGTCACAGTTGACGTGGCCGGGAACCGAGTGAAGATCGGATCGATCGATGACCTCATTCGCTCGAAGGAAATCCTTGGCCGTGAAAAGGACCGAGAACACCTAGCCGATCTGCGGGCGCGCCAAGCCGAACTCGACCTCGAAAGAGGCAGGCACCGCGACCCAGGCGACGACCTCGGACTTGGACTCTGACAGCGTTAGCCGGCGCCCATAACGAACACGGGTGCCGTCACCTCACTGACGGAGGTCACGCCCAGTAATCGGCGATATACACTCTCAGCGACTATCGATGAGAACCATAGAGAACCGCACATAAGATTCAGGGACCGTCGCCGGTGCCACGCCCGATATTATGCGCTGCAGGCCATGAGTGGCCATAGGTTGGACTGAGAGTACGTATCGCCGAATCCGCTCGTGTCCGATCGGTGCAAGGGATCGCCGTTTGCGACTGAGCTCACGTTGTTACGCGGCGCCTAGCGAATCCAGAGCCGGCAATATCTCAGTGTGGGATCTTGCTTCGGCTTGAAGTGCGTTCTGCTGGTCGCCGCCCTCAGCGGCTCATGCGTCCTTGGGGCATCTTGCTCTAGCCATCAGCCTGTGGTGTCTAGTTGTGCTCCTCCAGCGTATGTTCTCAGGGCTGGGATGGTGACCGCTAGCAGCGGAAGTTGTGCAGGCAGGCTTGGGCCGCCGATGCACGCGGTCGTCCAGCTTGGCGAGAGGTTCACAGTGAAGGTGGCGGCCGAAGCCAATGGGATGCTCGACTACCCCGTGCCCGTCCCGACGAACATGGATGTCATAATCCTCGGCCAGAAGGGGGCAGTGATCACTTTCCGAGCCATCTCCCGAGGCGAGGTAGATCTCAGAGCCTCCGGCACGCCCTTCTGCCCCGGCACGCCCACGGGGCCAGCGTCGTGCACGGTCCTGATCGTCAACGTGACCTAACCCTGCTCGGAACGCCGAGGCACCGACTGAACCCAAAAAGTCCACCCGCAAGGGCTGACAGGCTCAGCGGCCGGAAACCGCCGCCTCGAGCCATGGTGGTCGATCCCCAGATCATGGGCGGGAACCGTTCAGGTGGCGACGTGGACGTGCAGTCCGAGCTGCACAGCGCCATCGGCGATCGCAGGTCCCACGTTCGCCGGGGCGCCGAACCACAACTCGGCCCCGCTGGCCATACCCGCCGCGAGGATCTCGGCGTTGCGCAGCGCGCCGCCGAAGCGGGCGGCCAGCCGGGCCGCGTCGTCGAGAAGCGGGCGCAGATCCAGGACCTGCATCACCTCTCGATGCGGCCAGCGCAGAGCTGAGCGGGCCGGATCAGACAGGGAAGCAAGGATTCGAGTGAGCTGGCCACCCCGGGGTTTGTGCAGCGCCTGAAGCAATCGCCAATGCCCCATCGTCGGCAGACCCAGCTCGTCCACCGGCGTCTCCGCCGGCCAATCTCCCGGTACGACGCGCACGGCGATGTACTCGTCGATGATGAGATATGTAGGGATGATCTGGCTGCTCGGGCCTCGAAGAGGGGCTGGCAAGCCCCCTCGATCAGGGAGCGCTCACGCCGTAAAAGTGCAGGTCACGACTACTGGATGTGCATCCCCGAGATGGCCCGGGCGATGACCAGCTGTTGGATCTCGCTGGTGCCCTCGAAGATCGTGAAGATCTTCGCATCGCGATGCCAGCGCTCGACTGGATGCTCCCTGACGTAGCCAGCGCCGCCAAGGATCTGTATAGCCTCGTCAGTGACCTCTACGGCGGTCTCACCGGCGAACAACTTGGACTGGGACCCTTCAGCCGCAGCGAACGTGCCACCGGTCGATCCGAGCCAGGAAGCGTTCCAGACGAGCAGCCTTGCTGCGTCGGTGAGCATCCGCATTCGAGCGAGCTTGAACGCTATGGCCTGGTTCTCGATGATCGCGCGGCCGAATTGCTTGCGCTGCTTCGCATAGTCGAGCGCGTATTCGTACGCCGCTCTGGCAATCCCGACGGCTTGAGCTCCGACCCCTGGCCGAGTCCTTTCGAAGGTGGCCATGGCCGCCTGCGTCCTAAGCCCACTTCTGCCTTCACGTGCTCTGGCCAATCGCTCGTCGAGGCGGTCTTTGCCCCCCAGGAGGTTTCTCCCCGGAATCCGCACGTCGTCGAGGATGACCTCAGCCGTGTGAGATGCCCGAATACCCATCTTCTTGAACTTCTGCCCCTGAGAAAGACCTGGAGTTCCCGGTCCCACGACGAAGCTAGCTTGACCCCGGCCTTTTAGCTCAGGAGCCACGGACGCGACGACGACATGCACGTCGGCGATACCACCGTTGGTAATCCAGGTTTTCGTGCCGTTGAGCACCCACTCGTCTGTCGCCTCGTCGTAGACGGCCCTTGTCCGCATCGCCGACACGTCCGAACCTGCGTCGGGTTCGGAGACACAAAAAGCTCCGAGCGCGACTTTGTCGGGCGTCCCGAAGCACTGAGGCAGCCACTCTCCTATCTGCTCAGATGTCCCGTTGGCGAAGATTCCCGCCACTGCGAGGGTGGTCCCGAAAATCGCGAGGCCGATCCCGGCGTCGCCCCAGGCGATCTCCTCCATGACCAGCGGCACCGAAATGCCCGTCGGGTCGGAGAAGATGTTCCCAACGAAGTCAAGCGAGTAAAGGCCCAACTGGGCGGCCTCCTCGATTATCGGCCACGGGGTTTCCTCCCTTTCGTCCCACTCGTGGGCTGCCGGGCGCACGACCCGCTCCGAGAAGTCGTGAACCCATTTGCGCAGCTGCTCCTGATCTTCGTTCAGACTCAAGGAAAAATCCGACATGACACTCTCGCTTTTCTTATCAGCCGGCACAGACTCTACTTAGCCGACGCAAACTTTGTTACTCATCAGTAATATAGCGCTTTGCTGCGATCTTGTCAATAAGGGCGGTTTTGTCAATAAGTGAAGTTTCGCACTTCTCGCCCCGGTCTTCGCTCGTCAGCGTGCGGCCTTGCGACCCGGCCGTCGAGTTGCTGACGCCGCGGTAGCCGCGCCTGTGCGGTTGGCCCGCAGTCCGCGCTGGTCCTCGCTATGTCCCGCCCGGGGACTCGACGTCCAATCCTTGAGAGAGAGCCGCTTCCCGCAGGCGGCCGTCGTAGGTGACGAGCACCCCGAGGTCCGGACCGAGCGAGAGAGCCGCTGCGAGGTGGACTGCGTCCAACGAACGCAACTCCGGCGGCCCGAGATCGCCGGCGCGGTCGAGCAGCGGTTCGTCGATGCGGACGAGGTTGATCGCTCCGAACAGACGACGGGCTTTCCCAACAAGGTGGTCGTTCCCAGAGCGTCGGAGGGCGCGCACCGTCTCGGTGCGCAGCAACGTGGCTGACGCTCGGTCTGGCCAGCGCCGCAGGCGCTCATGCAACGCCCCCGACTCAGGCTCGGCGACAATCAACTTCACGAAGGCCGAGGTATCGAGATAGACGGTCCTACCGTTCATCGGAGCGTAACTCCGCGAGCGCTGCCGACGGGAGCACGGCCCCGCAGGCTTCTACAGGAAGGCCCATCTCGTCGGCGAACTCCAAGAGGTCGCCGCTGGCTTCCGTTACACGGCCTTCGAGCACTAGTTGATTCATGACCCCAGGTCGGAGAGGGACGATCCGGGCAATCGGGTGGCCATGGTCGGTGACCTCGACCACCTCGCCCCCCACGACGCGTCTCAGGACGGCGCTCGCCTGTTGCCGCAGTTCTCTGATTCCTACACTGTTACTCATGGTGTCTACATGGTAGCACCTGACCTCGACCCTCGGGACTCACCGCTGAGCGGTGGGCGCGAATACCTTCGGTGGCGCAGCGCGGTCGAGAGTTCGCTATCACTCTTTGGCCCGAGGGGCACGATCCGGCAAGCTATCGCGCAGAACACGACGAGTAGCGCCCGCGCCATGCCACGCCCATCGTTGTCGCCACGCTGGCCGCCGAGGCAGAGCGACAAGGTAAGCCAGTTCACAACGCCGTGTTCGGTACGCTCGACCCTCTGCCGGTCGATGACCCGGCCACGGTGGTCAAGACGGTCGTCCGGTACGGGGTTGCACACCTCAAACCCTGCCCTGGCTGGACGAGGCGTTCCACACGGGGCTCAGGCTTGCCTTCGATGACGGCGGTCCCGAGTACGCCCAGGACTCCGAGGTCCTCATGGGGAACTGGTATCGCCAGGTGCTCATCTCCACCGCGCTCGTGCAGTTGGAGGGAACGATAAGTCGTCTGCATCAAGGGGCGGTGGTCGCCGACGTGGGCTGTGGCTCGGGGATCCAGGTGAGTGGCCGGGGAGAATCGCAGCCTCCGCCCACTCGCCTGGCTTCCGGACCGGGGAGCGTCGCTCCTGAGGGCGGATGTGGCCCCATGGGTCAAGAAGTGAGAGGAGATGGGAGGAGACGGGGGGAGAGCGACCAGATTTCCGGTCGGGCAGGCATCCCGGTCGGTACCGTTCACGAGTATCCGACCTCGGGCCCGTCATGCGCACCCCCCACCCGAGCCTTCACCACCGAGATCGCCAGCACCGGCCCGGCGACGAGTCGGCGACGAGTCGGCCGCAACCTGGCAACCACGGCCACGTCGTCGGGCCGTGCTAGTCATTGCGTCAGGCGACCATCCCGGAGCACGTCGGGCAATGTCGCAGGCTGGCGATCAGCTCAGGGGACTTGCCTTTGGCGGCCAAGCACCGCTGCACCGACGTGACAATCGGGTCGACAACATATGTAGTGCCGCACCGGGTGCAGGTCTCCTCGTCGCGGGATGCCACCACGGGTCTCAGACCGTGTGCGACGGCGTCCAGGTCCACGCCGCGCTGAGCCTCGATGGCCTGTTCGGGACAGACCGCCGTGCACTGACCGCAACCGATGCACTGCGTGGAGTCGACGCTGAGCACGTGCCTCCCGGTGTCCACATGCACTGCACTGCGAGGACAGGCAAGCGCGCACGATCCGCACACGGTGCATCGGGTGGAATCCACGTGCACCACATGGGTCAGTGCGCCCTCGTCGAGCACCGGGTCGGTAACGCCAGGCGGATCGGCACGAACCAGAAGGGCAGCGATGCCACTGGCGGTTGCTGCCGGCTCCCGCCAGGGTAAGACGTCCCTGGATTCCCCTGGGCGGGTGGTGGACTGGTCCCGGGCATCGAAGCCATCGACGACAGAGAGCAGGCGATCGACGAACCTGGCGTCGCTCGCGACGACTTCGCGGCATCGGCCCTCGGCGCACGCTCCAACCCGGAGCCGGGCTCCCGTAGCCGACAAACCGAACCGAGCGCCCGGGCCCAGCACGGCGATGCAGGGCACCGTCACGACGGCTCGGAGACCGTGTCGAGCGGGGTCGGGGAGGCTTCCAGACATCGCTTCGTGCTCGCAGATGACGTCGAGCTCGTCGATGCCGGCCTCCACGTAGGCCCCGATCTCGGCGCCGAGACCCTCCACATCGGCACCAGGCACGGAGAGCGCTCCGGTTGGACATGTCGTGACGCACCGGCCGCAACTGACACACGCCCGAGGGTCGACTCGGGGGACCGCGTGCTCTAACCGGATGGCACCCGCCGGGCAATCCGACAGGCACCGCCCACACCGCTCGGGACCCAGGCACCGCTCGCCGTCGACAGTGGCGCTCGGGGACGGAGCACCTCGGAGGTCTCCGAGCAACATGCGTCGACCCAGTGCCTGGCCGGACTGCTAGGGGAGCCGCGCCGCTGGCGGACGATCGATGAGTAACCGGGCCCGGCGGCTGCCGGCGTGGCAGGTAGCAGCGAGAAGGCGGTGGCGTGCGTCGGGGGTGTCCTGGGTGAGAGCCGGCGCCAGCGACATGGCCGCGCCGTGCGCGGTGTCGAGCCCGCAGCGCACCGCCTCGTGCACCGCATCGGACGCGCCCGCATGGGTACAGCCGAGTGCGACCAGAGACGTGGGGCGTGATCTTCCCCAGAACAGGCTGACCCGCTCCGGATGCGCGCACAGCTCCTCGACGATGACGACCTCGGGCGTCCCGGCCGTGTCACGGCCGTCTCGTTCCTGGCCCTCGTTCATGGTCGCGACGAGCACGGCTCGTAACTCACCGTCCAGTTGCTCGCCGCACACCACGACGACGGCTCCCGCCGCACCCGTGGCGCGCCGCTCGGCGCGAATCGACACCGATGATCGGGTGAGCGACGACCAGTGTCGATGACCCCAGGGTCGTGGCACCACCGGTACCTACCCGTTGTGGCCCGGGGAGCTCCAGATCGAGCCGACGACCTCCAGGTAGGGGGTACCAGACTCGACGGTGAGATGTGCGAGGAGAAACCCGGCGAACACGGCGTAGCAGGACTCGTGGCCGGCGGCGTCGATCGCCTGAAAGAGCTCCCTGGCGAAGCGCCCGAGGTGCGTCTTGATGAATTGCTCTTCGATGGAGCGCAGCTCCTTGGCGCGATCAGCATCGTCAGCGCGCCACGCCGCTGCCTCTTGTTCGCATAGATAGCAGAGAAACTCCGTCTCGGTAGCCACGTGGTCGGGAAGATCGTGGTGATCGGGCATCTGGACGAGCCCGAGCTCCCGATAGACGGCCTCGACCGCAACGGTTGACGGACCGTTGAAGATCGGCTTTCCACTCATCGGATCGACGTCGGTCCACACCGATTCGTACGGTGACGCCGGCGGGTTCTCTGGCCCGACGAAGAGCCGCGCGTGGTCAACCGAGAGGTCTTCGAGCACGCGGGCGGCATCGAACTCCTGGGAACGCTCGACCCATCGGCGAAGGGCATCCAACGACGGCGCAGGGAGCTTCCGGGATGCTGTGCGCCGACGGAGCCTACGCCTCGCTCGCCAGACGAGGGCTGCCCCGGACCACGCTCACCTCTCGAATGCGACGCGACGCTGCTCTCTACGAGGCGGCGCCACCAAGGACCGGCAAGCCCGGCCGGCCCCGCAAGAAGGGCAAGCGACTCGATGCGCCCGAGGAGATGGCTCGAAGGCTGAACGTCGACGACGTTGCTCGGTCGCTGAAACGGACAAGACTGCGAAAGTCTACAATAAGGGCGGTGCTATCAACGGGGGCACGGCTTTCCCACCGCTGCACCCTGTGGCCAGCTCGCTTCGATCTCAGCGCACCGTAGTGCCGGCAGGGCCGTCCTCGACTGTCCAGCCCTGCGCTCTCAGCTCCTCCCTGATGGCATCGGCGGCAGCCCAGTCGCGCTGAGCGCGGGCCTCGTCGCGTTCGGCCGCCCGTCGAAGCACAGCGTCGGGCACGGCTTTCGCCTCGTGGTTCAAAGCTAGGCCCAGAGCTGTTTCGAAGATGTCGAACGCCGCCGACGCTAGAGCCGCCGCTGTATCACCGCGCGCCGACCGTGCCTGCTTGACGAGGTCGAAACCGAGAGCGACCGCCTTGGGCGTGTCGAGGTCGTCGTCCATGAAGACTCGGAACTGCGCAAGAGCCTCTTGGTCGGGCTGGACGGAGCAGGCGTCAGCATACTCTCGAGCGAAGACGTCGAGACGGTCGAGTGCGCCTGCGGCCGACTCAAGCGTGCCCGGTCCTACAGCCATCGGCGACCGATAGTGAGCCTGGAGCACCTGCAAGCGAAAAGCTCTCGGGTCGTAGGCATCCATCAGGTCGAGCAGCGAAAGCGTATTACCGACGGACTTGCTCATCTTCTCGCCGCCTTCGTCGACGATCATGCCGTTGTGAGCCCAGTGGCGTGTGAATCGCTTGCCGTCGGCCTTCGCCTGCGCACGCTCGTTCTCATGATGGGGGAAGGACAGGTCCAAGCCCCCGGTGTGCAGGTCGAAGTTCTCGCCGAGAAGCCCAAGCGACATCACCACACACTCGGTGTGCCATCCCGGCCGGCCGTGTCCCCACGGGGATGGCCAGGCGGGTTCACCGGGCTTAGCCAGCTTCCACAGCACGAAGTCGACCGGCGAGCGCTTGGAGGAAGCCTCGGACGCCTCGACGCGCGCCCCTGCTCGCAGAGTGTCCAGCGGCTGGCGTGCGAGAAGTCCGTAGTCGTCGACCGTCTCGGCAGCAAAGTACACCCCGTCCCCGGTCAAGTAGGCGTGACCGGAATCCACGAGACGCCCGATGAGGCCGATCATCTCGGGCACCCACCCGGTCGCATGAGGGGTCTCGTCAGGGCGGATGACGCCAAGGCGGCTCATGGTCTGCCACCAGATCCCCTCGTAACGTGACGCGATTTCCTCGGGAGACGCTCCCTCCGCGTGGGCACGAGCGATGATCTTGTCCTCTATGTCGGTGACGTTGGACACGAAGCGTACGTCCAAGCCGCGCCACGTGAGGTAACGGCGCAGCACGTCCCACACCACCGTGAAACGACCGTGCCCCAAGTGAGGCTCCCCCGACACCGTCGGGCCGCACACGTACATCGAGAACTTCCCCGCTCGGACGGGGTCCAGTTCGGTCACGTAACCCAAGGCGGTATCGAAGAGGCGTAGCACGCAAGTACCGTAGCGGGATCATGTCGACATCCGCTGCGGATAAACCCACCCTGGAAGGCCTCGAGGACCGCTGGTCCGCTCGTTGGGAGTCAGAAGGCACGTACCGCTTCGACCGCGCGGTCAGCGGCCGGGAAAAGGTGTACTCCATCGACACGCCCCCACCAACGGTGTCGGGATCGCTGCACGTGGGCCACATCTTCTCCTACACCCACACCGATACCGTCGCTCGCTATAAGCGCATGCGGGGCTACGAAGTCTTCTACCCGATGGGATGGGACGACAACGGCCTTCCCACGGAGCGACGCGTCCAGAACTACTTCGGCGTGCGCTGCGACGTCACCTTGCCCTACGACCCGGACTTCGAACCCCCTACAGAGGGCGGCCTGGCCAAAGGTGCCGAAACGCGGTCGTGCTCTCGGCCGAACTTCGTGGAGTTGTGCGGACGTCTAGTGAGCCAGGACGAGAAGGCATTCGAGGCTCTTTTCCGCCAGCTCGGCCTGTCGGTGGACTGGGACCAGCACTACACGACGATCGGCGACCGCGCCCGCCGGGCGTCTCAGCGCGCTTTTCTTAGGCTCGTCGCCAGAGGAGAGGCTTACAGCGCCGAGGCCCCGACACTGTGGGACGTCGACTTCCGTACGGCTGTCGCGCAGGCCGAACTGGAAGATCGCGACCGCGACGGCGCCTACCACAGGATCGTCTTCCACGGACCTGACGGCAGAGACCTTTTGATAGACACGACCCGACCGGAGCTGCTAGCCGCCTGTGTAGCGGTCGTCGCCCATCCCGACGACGAGCGCTACGCCGGCCTCGTCGGCACGACGGTGAAGACGCCCGTGTTCGCAGTAGAGGTCCCGGTGCTTGCCCACCCGCTCGCCCAGCCCGACAAAGGCACAGGAGCTGCAATGGTCTGCACATTCGGTGACGTGACAGACGTCACGTGGTGGCGGGAGCTGTCCCTGCCGGTGAGGTCGGTGATCGGCCGCGACGGGCGTTTCGTTGCGACGCCGCCGACCGGGTTGTCCGAGCCGGCCGGGGAGATCTACACCTCGAATTTCGCCGGAAGAAGCGTCAACCAGGCTCAACGAGCGATAGTCGAGTTGCTGCGCTCCAAAGGCGAGCTCGTCGGTGACCCCAAACCAACGCGCCACGCGGTCAAATTCTACGAGAAAGGTGACCGCCCGCTCGAGATCGTCACGAGCCGGCAGTGGTTCTTGCGCACGGTATCCCACCGAGAGGACCTAGCCTCACTCGGACGCGAGCTCCACTGGCATCCGCCGTACATGGCAGCCCGATTTTCCCACTGGGTCGAGGGCCTTCAAGGGGACTGGCTGGTTAGCCGCCAGCGCTTCTTCGGGGTCCCGTTCCCCGTCTGGTACAGGCTGGACTCTGACGGCTCCCCGGACTACGACAACCCGCTGCTGGCCGACGAAGCCGACCTTCCGGTAGACCCGACTACAAAGGCACCTCCGGGCTTCGCTGAGTCCGACAGGGGACGCCCGGGCGGGTTCGTCGCCGACCCCGACGTGATGGATACCTGGGCCACGTCATCCCTGACCCCACAGATAGCGGGCGGGTGGGTCGACGACCCTGAACTGTTCGGGCTGGTCTTCCCGATGGACCTGCGGCCCCAAGCCCACGACATCATCAGGACGTGGCTGTTCTCCACGGTGGTGCGCTCTTACCTCGAGCACGGCAGCCTGCCCTGGAGCAACGCCGCCATTTCGGGGTGGATACTGGATCCGGATCGCAAAAAGATGTCCAAGTCCAAAGGCAACGTCGTCACCCCGGCTGACCTTCTGGACCGTTACGGCTCCGACGCTGTTCGCTACTGGGCGGCAAGTGCTCGTCCCGGCACTGACACCACGTTCGACGAAGCGCAGATGAAGATAGGACGCAGGTTGGCGATCAAACTGCTCAACGTCTCGCGTTTCGTCCTAGGGGCTTCGGGCCCGCCCACGTCGGAGACCGCATCGGAGACCGCATCGGAGCCACCTTCGACAGACTCCGTTTCGGCTCCCCCGCCGCTTCCGGCAGGCCTCGAGGCGCTCGACGCTGCCTTTCTCGAGTCGCTCGACGACCTCGTCGGGGATGTCACCTCGGCTTTCGAAGGCTACGACTACGCGCGTGCGCTCGAGCGGACCGAGGCGTTCTTCTGGGGATTCTGCGACGACTACGTGGAGCTGGTCAAGAACCGTGCCTACGGAGCCTTGGGCGAAGTCCGCGCGGCATCCGCCCGCTACACGCTTCGTAGGGGGCTGTCCACCCTCGTGCGGCTCTTCGCCCCGTTCATGCCCTTCGTCGCCGAGGAGGTCTGGTCGTGGTGGCAGAGCGGTTCCGTACACCTAGCGCCTTGGCCATCTGACGAGCCGTCCGTCGTTGGTAGGCCGGAGCCCGGCAGTAAGGTTACGGATGGGGCTGGCCGCCTGCTTGGGGGAGCAGTTCGGGTGCTCGCAGAGATACGCAAAGCCAAAACCGACGCCGGTGTGTCCCTCAGGGCTCCAGTAGACAAGGTCACGGTTCGCGCTGGGCAGGAGATGGTCTTGATGCTAGAGGCAGCGCTCGACGACCTCTGCCAGGCCGGAGCCGTTACACAGCTCACCCTGGCCGAGCCGAACGAGCAGTCCGACGCAGGCTCGCCTGACGCCGTAGAGGTCGAAGTCGTCCTCTCGCCGGCCGAGCGGGCAGAGTCCAAGGGCTGACAGCGGTCTGTGCCACGGCCGGGTGGACCGTCAGGTGGGTCTGTCGGGTGGACCGTCAGCGAAGCCCGCTCAGTTATCCGGGGGAGGCTCGGCGATACCCATGTCGGCGAAGACTTGCTCGGCCACGTAGATCCCCGAGTTAGGGGTGCGCAACGCCAGCGCGATCGCGTCGGACGGACGAGCGTCGAGTTGGTGGCGCACCCCGTCTTTGACGATCTCGATGCGCGCAAAGAAGTGCCGGCCCTCTTCGACAGCGGTGACCACAACGCTATCCACCGCAGCTCCGAGCAGGAAAAGGGCGGCCACGAAAAGGTCCCAAGTCGACGGTCTCCGAGAAGCTGCCTGTGTCCACGCCACGTGGATGGCCTTGGCTTCCGGCTGGGCTATGACGACCGACACAGACCTGTAGGGAGGTCCTTCTTCTTGGAGGGTCACACGGCCGGCCTCGACACCCGGCGTGGCCGGAACTGCCGTCCTTACGTCGCTCACCGTTACTTTTACAACAGCGTCCGTCACGGCCCGCACGTTAGCCCGGCACGCGGACGGGTAGTCGACCACTCCTTTCGAGCTAGCACGAGGCCGGCTACCTCCGCTGCCCCAGACGCTAAAAGCACGAGAGCGACCTCCCGAAGCGTGCTGCCATCTGTAAACACGTCGTCGATCACAAGGACCCTCGCCGATTCCACCGAAGCAACGTCGGGCACGCTGAGCGCTCTTCTCAACGGTCCGCTCGCTACAACTTGACGGTCCGCCCACGAAAGACCGGTCATGCTCGGAGTCTCGAAGGACTTCAACAAGACGTCGGGGACCACATTCCACCTTGAGCTGAGACGCCGTGACAACGAGACCAGGATCCCTCCGAGCGGGTCCCAGTCGCGTCGCGCACCGCGTCCACGGTATGTAGGGACCGAAGTGACCAGGTCGAAGTCCTCGTACCAGGTGGGATTGGACTCCATGTGGCCGGCAAGGCTCCCGGAGAGAGCGCCTGCCAGGCCTACCTGGCCGTGGTACTTGTAGCGGGTTATGGCCCTCCGCAAGCCGTCTCTGTAGGATCCTACGGAGAACACCACGGAGAAGCCTCTGTCGCCCCGGTGGCACCACCTGTTGGGGCACGAGAAGCTCACAGCAGCGCACCCGGTGGCACCGAAGGCGACCTGGAGCACGTTCCTCCCAGAAACGAGTCTGTAAGCGACTCCGGGCGCGCCGAGATTCTGACCGCAGACGACACAGAACCCCCGCGTGGCATACGTCGGGGGCCACCCGGCGCTTTCAGCGGACGGCGTAGCGGCCATCACCCCAGCCTTCCATCCAGCTGGGACCGCCCGGACGGAGAACCCGGACGGAGAAGCGGTCTGCGCAGATGCGAAGGCCGGTTCCGGCGTGTTAGGAAAGGATCCATGCAGATCGAAGTGGTCATCGAGATACCCAAAGGGACCCGCAACAAATACGAGGCGGACGCCACGGGCGCAATATGGCTTGACAGGCTTCTGTTCACCTCTACGAGGTACCCGGAGGACTACGGCTACATTCCGAGGACGGTCGCCGAGGACGGCGACCCCATGGACGCTATGGTGATCCTCGACGAACCGACCTTCCCCGGATGCCATATCCATGCCCGTCCCGTAGGTATGTTCAAGATGAGCGACGAGAAGGGTGTCGACACCAAGGTCCTATGCGTCCCCGACAGCGACCAGCGTTGGAGCCAGGTGCAAGACTTGGAGGACATTCCGAGGCATCAGCGCTTGGAGATAGCTCACTTCTTCGAGATCTACAAAGACCTCGAGCCCGACAAGGGGACCGATACCGGCGGCTGGGGAGACCGACTGGCCGCCGAGCAGGAGATCGCTGTTGCAATGCGCAGATTCGAGGAGAGCACCCCCGGCTAGGTCTGCGACGGCCAGGCTTGGACGCCAACTGAGTCCGCCGTAGACGCACGCCTGGTCGAGGAGTGCCTCTACCCTGCTACACCGACCAGATCAGCGACGATCTCGAAGGCCTGACCTACAGTCTGGAGGTTCTCCGGATCCACGTCAGGGATCTTGATCGCGAAAGCGTCGTTGAGAGCGAGTGTGATCTCTACGACGGCCAGGCTGTCAGCGTCAAGGTCTTCCCTCCAGCGGGACTCGACTCGTACCTCGTCGGGTTCTATGTCCAAGACCTCCGCCACGCAACCCTGAAACGTGCTGAAAGCATCTACGCGGTCCATCCCATTAACTTAGCGCTCTCTCCGGGCGCCTAGGGTGTGCATCCATGCCCGGACTTCTCGAAGGTAAGCGGATCCTGGTCACCGGCGTCTTGACAGACGACTCTCTCGCGTACGCGGTGGCAGACCTGGCGCAGCGCGAAGGAGCGGACGTGGTCCTCACCGGGGCAGGAAGAGGAATGTCGCTGACCAGGCGCGTGGCGCGCCACTTGCCCGACCCCCCTGACGTGCTCGAACTCGACGTTACTGTTCCAGGCCACGTCCAGGCGGTCGCCGACGAACTACGGGAGCGCTGGGGCCGCCTCGATGGAGTGCTGCACTCTATCGGGTTCGCCCCGCCGGCATGCCTGGGAGGAGGCTTCCTCGAAGCCGGCTGGCAAGACGTGAAGGTCGCCATCGAAGTGTCGGCTTACTCCCTGAAGCTCCTCGCTGCCGGTTTCAGGGACCTTATGCGGGCCGCTGGCGGCGGGTCGGTCGTAGGCCTCGACTTCGACGCAACGGTCGCCTGGCCAGGCTACGACTGGATGGGCGTCGCCAAGGCGGCCTTGGAGTCGACGTCGCGGTACTTGGCCCGGGACCTCGGGGCTGACCGCACGCGGGTCAACCTCGTGGCAGCCGGACCCATCCGTTCGGTCGCTGCTAAGTCTATTCCTGGCTTCTCGGCCTTCGAGGAGGCCTGGTCGGGTCGCGCACCTCTCGGGTGGAGCGTCTCGGACCCGAGCGCCGTGGCGAAAGCGTGCGTCGTTTTACTCTCCGACTGGTTCCCCGCTACCACAGGCGAGATCATCCACGTGGACGGCGGTTTCCACGCTATGGGAGTCTGAAGGCATGACCCGTACTGTGCTGATAACAGGTGGCAACAGAGGGATCGGCCGCTCAACCGCCTTGGCCTTCGCCGAACGCGGGTACCGCGTTGCGGTCACCTACCGGAGCGAGCCACCCGACTTCAGCAGTTCGACCAGCCAACGCGACGGAATTTTCGCCGTCAGGTGTGACGTGACGTCCAGCGACGACGTGGAGGAGGCTTTCACCAAGGTCGAAACCGAACTTGGGAACGTTGAGATCCTCGTGTCCAACGCCGGGGTCACCGCCGACCAGCTGCTTTTGTCCATGCGCGACGAGGCATGGACAACCGTCGTGGACACGAACCTGACGGCGGCCTACCGCGTCGCTCGAAGGGCGACTTCGAAGATGATCCGTGCCAGGTGGGGTCGGATGATCTTCGTGTCGTCTGTAGTAGCCATGCTCGGCTCACCTGGGCAGACGAACTACGCGGCTTCCAAGGCCGGACTTATAGGCTTCAGCCGCTCTTTGGCACGCGAGATCGGCGGACGCGGGGTGACAGTGAACGTGGTCGCTCCAGGCTTCGTCAAAACGGACATGACCGTCGACCTATCTGAGGCGCGACGCTCCGAACTGCTCGGGGCTATACCTCTAGGCAGGATGGCGGAGCCGGCTGAGGTTGCAGGAGCGATCGTGTACGTCGCCTCCGAGGAGGCCGGCTACGTCACGGGGGCTGTGATCCCCGTCGACGGCGGTCTTGGGATGGGGCACTGAAAGGCATGGAGGCAAGATTTCCTCTCCCCGCCGAAGTTCTCCCCCACCGACCCCCTTTCCTTTTCGTCGATGAGGTAACCGAGATCGTGCCGTCCACTCGAGCCAGGGGCTTGTGGCGCTTGACGGGCGACGAGCCGTTCTTCGCCGGGCATTTCCCGGGCAGGCCGACCCTCCCCGGCGTGCTAATGGTCGAAAGTCTCGCTCAGCTGGGAGCCCTCGCCCTGTTGAGCGACGAGCGCTACGCGGGCCGGCTTCCGCTTTTCGGGGGTATCGACAAGGCTAGGTTCCGACGCCAGGTGCTTCCGGGTGACACTTTGGACCTCGAAGTGACGCTGGATCAGCTAGGCGCCAGCGCCGGCCGGGGCCACGGCAGGGCGACGGTGGCAGGTAAGGTCGCTTGCGAGGCTTCGCTCCTGTTCGTCATAGTGCGCTCGTAGCCCACCGGGCGTTGCGGTCGGCACTCAGATGCCTTGTCAGGTTTGCGGCTCGTCCAAGCCGAAGACCAGGCAGGCGTTCTGCCCGCCGAAGCCGAAGCTGTTGGTCAAGGCGGTCCGGATCCTCGCCGGTCGGGCATGGTTGGGGACGTAGTCGAGGTTGCAGTCGGGATCCGCGACTTCCTGGTTGATAGTCGGAGGAAGGATCTGATCCCGAAGCGCCAGCACGCACACGACGGCCTCGACAGCCCCAGCTGCCCCAAGCGTGTGGCCTGTCATCGACTTGGTGGAAGACGCTGGGGGCGGGACGTCGCCGAACACTTTTTTCAGCGCGAGGGTTTCGACCCTGTCGTTGGGAGGCGTCGACGTGCCGTGGGCGTTCACGTAGCCGATCTGGCCAGGCTGGAGACCGGCGTCTCGTATCGCTTCGCCCATCGCGCGCACGGCACCGTCGGCTTGGGGGTGGGGCTGGGTCATGTGGTAAGCGTCGGACGTGGCGCCGAAGCCGAGAAGCTCCGCGAGTATCGGCGCTCCCCGCTCCAGGGCTCTGTCGCGCTCCTCGAGCACGAGCGCGGCGGCGGCCTCCCCCATGACGAAGCCGTCCCTGCCTGCGTCGAAAGGCCGCGATGCTCCTTCGGGGTCCTCGTTGCGAGTGGAAAGGGCTTTCATAGCTGCGAACCCGGATATGCCGACTCTGGTTACGGGCGACTCCGCCCCCCCGCAGACCACTGCGTCCACGCGGCCCGCCCTGATCAGATCCAGGCTCTCCCCGAGAGCGTGAGTCGACGCGGCGCACGCCGTGACGGTGCAGCCGCTGTAACCGCGTATCCCCCACTCCATAGCGACGTTGCCGGCAACCATGTTCGGGATCATCATCGCCAAGGTGTACGGGTTGACCCACTCGGGGCCTCGCTCGTTGAGCACGTCGAGGCCGTCTTCCAAGGACCGGATCCCCCCGATCCCGGTACCCCACACCGTTCCGACCCTCTCGGAGGCGCTTGACACGTCGAGCTTGGCACCCTCGATCGCCTCTGCGGCGGCGACAAGGGCGATCTGTGACACCCGGTCGAGATGCCGGGCGCGCCGACGCCCGAAGACAGCGATCCCATCGAAACCGTCGACCTCGGCCGCTATCGTGACCGGGTAGTCCGAGGCGTCGAACTGGGTTATCGGCCCGACCCCGGAACGTCCCGCCACAAGGCTGCGCCAAGAGGATTCCACGTCGAGGCCGACAGGGCTGACGAGCCCAATCCCGGTGACTACAACACGGCGCGGTGACACGAGCGACCATCCTAGGGGCCGGCTTCGCCCGCATGCAGATACGGGCGTCCGATAGCTGGTAGAAACTTGGCCCATGGCTGCCCCCGCCACGTCCTACGCGGCTATCCCTGAAAGCCTCTCTTACAGGCTTAAACGCAAGCTGCTCGGACCGCCGCTGGTCACCGAGGCACTCGAAGGCGAGCGTCTGAGCAAGCCGGTGGCGATGGGGGTGCTGACATGCGACATGATCTCCTCGTCGGCATACGGTACCGAGGAGATGCTCACCGTCTTGGTCCCGGCGGCCGGGGCGGCTGCGTTCTCGCTTCTCCTGCCGGTCACCGCAGCGATCCTCGTCGTGCTCACCGTGGTAACCCTGTCGTACCGCGAGGTGGTGATGGTCTACACCAAGGCCGGCGGCTCCTACGTGGTCGCCAGGGAGAACTTCGGCATCTACGTAGCCCAGTTCGCCGCCGTCGCCCTGCTCATCGACTACACGCTCACGGTCGCAGTCCAGTCGGCCGCCGGCACGGACGCTCTTACCTCGGCCGTGCCTGCACTGGCGACAGCCCCGGCTGAGACGGCGATAACAGTCGGGATCGTGCTCCTGCTCCTATACGGGAACCTAAGAGGCATACGCGAGGCCGGAAAGATGTTCGCGTTCCCGACTTACTTCTTCATCGCCGCGATGCTGCTCGTCGTAGTAGTCGGTCTCGTCAAGGCCGGTCTTGGGGATCTGGCAGTCGTCAAGTACCACGCCGGTCACGTGGACATCGGGCACAAAGGCAGCGGCGTCCTCGAAGGCGTCTCGGTGTTCATCTTGCTCAGGGCGTTCGCCAACGGGGGTTCGTCGCTGACCGGCCTGGAAGCCATCTCCAACAGCGTGTCAGCCTTCCGTCCCCCCGAGGGTCGCAACGCTCGCAGAGTGCTGGCGTTGATGAGCATCACTTTGGGAACCCTGGTTTTAGGCGTTTCCCTCCTCGCCCACTACACGCGAGCGATTCCCTACAAGCTGGGAAGCCCGACGGTGATCTCCCAGGTCGCCAAAGCGGCGTTCGGCACCAGCTTCATCGGTAACGCCGGCTACTACATAGTGCAGCTTGCGACGCTACTCATCTTGTGGACCGGCGCCAACACCAGCTTCAACGGGTTCCCTTTCTTGGCGAACTTCGTCGCCGAGGACCGCTTCTTACCCCGACCGTTCATGAAGCGGGGCCACAGGCTGGTGTTCTCCAACGGGATCGTCGTCCTCGCAGTGGTAGCTGCGATCCTCATCGTCATCACCCGGGCGAAGGTCGACGCGCTCGTGAGCCTGTATGCGATCGGCGTGTTCGTGGGGTTCACCATGGCCGGTTTCGGCATGTCCAAGCACCACATCACTTACAAAGAGCAGGGCTGGCGTCACAAGCTGGTCATCAACTTCTCGGCTGGGGTCCTGTCCTTCGCCGTGGTGATCATCTTCGCTGTGACGAAGTTCACTCAGGGGGCGTGGGCTGTGGTGGTCCTGTTCCCGATTCTGATGTACGTCCTTATCCGCACTCATCGCCTCTACGTGGCAGAGTCCCAGGTTCTCGGAGATGGTGCAGCGGAGCAGGCGGTGACCGCCAAGCCGCTGCCCCGCCATGTCGCTTTCGTGTTCGTCGACAGCCTCGACCTTGCAACGGCACGGGCTATCCAGTACGCGCGCAGCATGTCAGTGGACGACCTGACCGCGGTCCATTTCGCTCTCGACTCCCGGCGGGCGCAGAACATCCAGGACCGGTGGATCAGGCTCGGTCTCGGGCGACTACCCCTGCAGTTGATCGACTGCCCTGACCGACGGGTGGACCGGGCTGCTGTCGAGCTGGTGTCCGCCGCGACCGACGGGCGGACCGAGGTGAGCGTCCTCATGCCGAGACGCTCCTACGGCTACGGCCTGCGACGGGTACTCCACGACTCGGTCGGAGAGCGGATAGCCACCGCGATCAGCAGAGTAGACCACGTCAACGCCACGATCGTGCCCTTCGACGTGCGCGGCGAGCTGAAGGCTCGCGCGAGGCTCGCCAAACCAAGGCGGACCGCCGCTGCGCCATCAGCTCAAAGCGACACGGAACGCGCCGAGGAATCCTTCGACCAAAGGCTGCTGGCTTCGGTCGAAGGGACAGTGCCGATCGCCTCGCTCAAGCTGCGCCAGAGGGCGAAGGTGGCGGGGCGTATCCGCAAGGTGACAGTGCAACCCTGGGGTGAGACAGCGTCGCTGGAGGTGGAGCTGACAGACGACCAGGCGAACCTGACGGTAGCGTTCCTCGGCCGACGTCAGATCGCAGGGATGAGCACGGGAGCCCGTGTGGTAGTCGAGGGAACCGTCGCCGAGATACGCGGGACGATCGGGATGATCAACCCGCACTACGAGTTCGTCGTCGAAGCATCGGACCGGGAGCGCTAAGGTCGCCAGCAGCGAACCGTGGCGCTGCCAGAGCCTCCGACGCCTGCAGGTCCGCGGGGTGACGAGTTAGGGTGTTACCACAGGGAAGAACGTCTCGAAACGGTCGAGATGACCGAACACGGCCTCGACGGCATGCTTGTCGCCGGCTAGAATCAAGTGCCCCTGGCCGGCGAGGTCGTCCAAGGAGGACATACCCTCGAGCAGGGCCATCAGGGTGGAGGTCGAAAGCTCGACGATAGCGTCCGGTTCGCCCGGTTCGCCCGGCTCGACAGCGGCGGTTGCGTGTAGGCAACGGTTCGTCAAGTGCACGGTCCAACTCTCCGCCCTGTCGGTCAGCACCAGACCGACCGACACCGTCAACCCACCAACTTCCTCTGCTTTGAGCCTAACTGCCATGGTGTCGACAATCTGCTCCACCGTCATGGACTCCACGAAGCGCCCCACGGTCACCGGTTGACGAGCGGGAGTGCCGAAGCGCAGCTCCTGGGCACCTTGGAGGTAGGCGTTGCGGAACGTAGCAGACTGTGACTGGTAGCCAAGCTGCTCGAAGGCGTCGGCCAGCAGCTCGCGACCGCGCTCGTCGTCGGGATCAGCGAACACGAGGTGGGCTACGAGCTGCGAGACCCAGCGGTAGTCGCCGTCGTCAAAGGCCTGACGGGCTTTCGACAGGAGATTTTCCGGTCCTCCGGCGAGGTCCACGTAGTGTTTCGCGCTCTGCTCGGGGGGCAGCTCCCACAGCCTAGAGGGGTTCGCATCGTACCAACTGAGGTAGCGCTGATAGACGGCCTTGACGTTGTGGACGAGGTCGCCGTAGTGGCCGATGGTGTGAGCCACCAGGGCGAACTCGTCGGGTAGTTTCAAGAACTCGGCTATCTCAGTAGCCGTCATACCGTGGTTAGCCTGACGCATCGTCTGGTCGTGCATCCAGCGGTAGAGGTCCCGCTGCAATCCCAGGTAGACGACGATCGCCTCGTTACCCCAGTTCGGCCAGTTGTGCGAGGCGAACTGCACCTCTGCTTGCGAGGCGAACATCTCGATAGTCTCATTGATGTACTTCGACCAGGCGAGCGCGTCGCGCACCAGTGCACCTCTGATCGGGACGAGGTTATGCATGGTGGCAGTGCAGTTCTCGGCGGTACAGAGCCACTTCCGGTCCGGAAAGTAAAAGTTCATCTCCGACGGAGCCTCGGTACCCGGGGTCAGTTGGAAGACCATCTTCACGCCGTCTACGACCATCTCCTGGCCGGTTTCGGTTATCGACTCTGTCGGAGCGATCAGGTCCGACTGCCAGAACGGAATCGCCTTTCCGAGCCCGCAGTCGACATGGCCGCGTTCTCCAGCTGGCAATAGCGGTCCGAACTGGAATACAGCGCGCCGTAGCATAGCCGGGCCGGCCACGACGTTCTCCCCCACCGTCTCGGCGAGGAAACCCTCTGGTGCTATAACTCTGCAGTCACCGCTAGCCACCTGCTCACGGGAAACGACGCCGAGAACCCCTCCGAAGTGGTCAGCATGGGAGTGGGTATACATCACGGCACTGACCGGACGCTGGCCCAGGGTTTCGTTGGCAAGCTCGAGACACGCCTTCGCCGTCGGCGCGACCGTTAGAGGATCGATGATGATCCAACCGGTCTCACCCTGCACGAAGGTTACGTTGGATATGTCGTATCCCCTGGCCTGCCAGACACCGGGGGCTACTTCGAAAAGACCGTGTATAGCGTTGAGCTGCGCTTGGCGCCACAGGGTGGGGTGTACCGTCTCGGGGTTGTCCCCACCCTGGCTAAGGAAGGCATAACGATTGACGTCGTAGACCGCTGCACCGCCGACCTCGATGACACCTGTGGGGTGTCGTGCTATCAGACCCCGAGTGGCCCGGTCGAAGTCGGCCGATCCGGCTAAGCCACGCCGTCTCGAAGTTATCTCGATCGTATGGCGTGACGCCGGCTTGATCGACTTGTCCACTTCCACTCCCCCTGTTAATTTCGAGCTTGTAAGGTCTTAAGGCCACTTGGCGTCAGCACCATCCTGAGGACAGCGAGTTGATCGAAGGCTGCGGCTTTACCCCCACGTCGCGATGTTCGCGTCAACTCAGATGACATTTTAGTAGTTGTTCAGGCTCCACGCCAGCTCAGTCATGACTTCAATGACCGCCTCCACGCCTTTTAAGATGTCGCGACCGGCCGAGGTGTGCCCGAGCTTGACGGGAGATCCGGGGGCATCGGTTCCAGCAGGGTCGGGAGTTTGCGAGGTGTTAGTCACGGTTTCGTCAGTACCGGACTCGGCAACGACGATCCCGATCAGCATCTGACCGGAGGATTCGAACGGCGCCAACCACCACCGCCTTCCGGGGCCCATGACCGCTCGCGCCGACGGTCCGGCTGCCCCCTCGGCCATTTCCCGCACGATTTGGACGAGCTCAGTGGTCACAACCCGACGTTCCTCGTCTCCTAGTGCCACAGTCCACCCCGAACCCAAAGAGTCTTCTACTCCCAGCTTGGACCACTCACTCCATCGGGCGTTGGCAGCAACCACCTGAGCCCGGCTGTCAGCCAGAAGCATTGCCACCGGCACCACCTCGAAAGGAACCACCGACGGCACGCTCACCAAGGACCGGTTAGCCCCCCCGGGGTCCTGTCCGGTATGACCTTCTACTATGTCAGCCACCCGACGCCCAAGCCCTCGACTCACGTGTCGCCCTGGCTCTGTCTGCACTTACAATCCTTTTTAGTAGTGTACAGTGTATTTTACTGGCGGGACGCCGGCGAGGCTCGCCGTACAGGGCGACAGAACACTCGCCGAGAGGTTCGACCTGGTCGCATGCGCGCTCACTCCCCCAGACCTCCTGCGGTGCGCGCTCGGGCCCAAATAGACCTGCGCTCCACCTCCGACGCCACCATGTCGAGCCTCCTGGTTTCGAAATGAGCTACTCGGGCTGCGTCGACTTCGAGGTTCCGCAATACCGGTGCGAAGCGTCGGAACGCCAAAGCTACGGCAGTGCCCACCACCGGTGCGGCTACGTAGAGCCAGTAGGAGCGGAAGTCCAGCCCGACGACGTCGGGCCCGAAGCTGCGTGCCGGGTTGGTGCTCGTCCCCGAATATGCCGCTTCGAGCCACACCATCACTGCATACATCGGCGGAAATATGAGCGGTGTGAAGCGGCGAAGCTGCGAGCGTGATACAAAGTTCAAAAGCGCCACGATCAGCACGAACGTGGTGGCTACCTCCCCCAGGAAGGCCGCCGCAGCTCCGGCCGATCCGGGATAGGTAGCCCCGAAGGCGACGCTCGAACCCATGCGACCCCAAAGCAGCAGCGGCAGCGCACCCGCTACCGCACCGAAGGTCTGAGCGGCTATGTAGGCGACTGCCTCTCTGACCGACAGGGTGCCTTCGCCGACGAATGCGAGGGTCACGACCGGGTTGATATGAGCACCGCTCCAACGGCCCAGCGGCGATACCGCCACTGTCATTCCAGTGGCTCCGAAGAGGAACCCGGTCAAGGCCCGACGCTCGGCGACGCTGTGGATGGCAGCCGCCACCGGACTGCCATGTCCGAAGTCGAATATCACGATAGATAGCCCGACCGCTACGAGGATCGCCGTGCCCGCCGCTTCGGCGACACACCGGCGAAGCAGAGTCGGCGAAGGAGGCTTCGCCTTCGGTCCGGGCGGCCTCCCGCCGGCGGGATCGCTGGTCAGTGTGGCCCCACTGGACGTCCCCTCCTGGCAGCCCCGACAAAGCCCGCCGGAAGGTGATTCAGGCTCAGCCACTGCTCCAGGCTACGCCCTCACCGCAGCTGGCCGGGCGCGTGCTGGTGGAAAAGAGCAGATATCGAACCCCTTGCGCTGTCGTGCTCTGCCGCAACGGGCCTGCAGCGGCAGAGATAGCGACGTATCATGAGATATGAAAGCGGTGGGTGTCGTCGAGTTCGGTCCTCCAGAGGCGCTTCAGTTGGTGGACCTTCCTGACCCGGAGTTGAAGGCCGGGCACGTTCGCATCCGAGTACATGCAGCCGCAGTGAACCCGACCGACACCTTCGTGCGCAACGGAGCCCGAGCGCAGGCGCAGCTGGCCGCCGGGCCTCCGCCGTACGTGCCGGGGATGGATGCCGCCGGCGTTCTAGTCGAGATCGCCCCCGACGTCGAGACCGAACTTCAAGTGGGCGACCACGTGATGGCGATCGTGATCCCCAAAGGGCCCAGGGGGGCGTACGCCGAGCAGGTCGTCGTTCCCGCCGACTCAGTCGTGAAGGCGCCGGCTGGAACCTCCGACGTCGAGGCCTGCACCCTGCCCATGAACGGCTTGACCGCTCAGCTTGCTCTCGACGTCCTCGCTCTACCCGCCGGGTCGGTGATCGTGGTCACGGGGGCAGCCGGAGCATTTGGCGGCTACGTGGTCCAGCTGGCTAAAGCCGCAGGGCTCACCGTCGTCGCCGACGCCTCACATGCCGACGAGCAGCTTGTGAGAGATCTCGGCGCTGATTTCGTGGCACGCAGGGGGGACGGCTTCGCCGAGGCGGTGCGCACCCTGTTCCCCGGTGGGGCTGACGGGGGCGTCGACGGCGCGCTCCTGGGACACGACCTAGCTAGGGCCGTCACGGACGGCGCTACTATCGTCACGGTGAGAGGGTTCAAGGAGCCGGGTGATCGCGGGATTCGGTTTCATCCGATCCTGGTCAGCGACTACTCCCGCTCCCGGGACAAGCTGGACGGGCTCCGCCGCCAGGTGGAGGAGGGCCACTTGACACTCCGAGTCGCTGACGTCATAGCCAAGGAACGCGCCGCCGAGGCGCACCGCCGCCTCGAGGAGGGCGGGGTACGAGGCCGGCTCGTCATCGCATTCTGACCTTAGAAACGAACCCTACTTGGTCCCGACTGAGCCAACGCGGCTGCGCAGGTCGACAGCCTGCGTGCGTCGGGTGTCGCAACGCCGAGAGTGCCATTGGGCAGCGCCGCATGGGGGCAATGACCACCAGCACCTTCGAGGATTCCGAGGCCCTCAAGCCGGGCGGAACTGTCCGCTGTCAACTTGAACGCCGTAGCAGCCGGAGCGATCGACCGCGTGGCCCGAGGCGTCGACATCGACAAGACGGGCTCCGAGTGTGGCTGGATCCGAGCGGCGCCCATCCACCAAGCCGTAGCGCAGAGCCTCCTATCGGCGCCCGCTGACAAGCCGGGGTTTTCCTCGCGTTAGTATCCGGGACTGTCCTATACACCCGCCCCCGTAGCTCAGAGGATAGAGCGTCGGTTTCCTAAACCGTGCGTCGCAGGTTCGAGTCCTGCCGGGGGCACCCAGGAGGTCTTCACGTTTTACGTGGGGACCATTTCACGTTTGGGCCAGCCCCATGGTGCCACGGCGGTGTGACTGGTGGCTTTCGGTGGTTGAGGTTGCGTCGGTCGGTGTCGGGGTGGCCGGTGGGCGCGTCGGAGCACCGATCGCCTGGTGACATGCAGTCCTGTTCGACTACGGGGGT